>Ga0190313_1000496_pt1 | contig 23395 bp, 20 predicted proteins | sample 4870071011_MG_FD_169989 | JGI IMG/M metagenome (GOLD analysis project Ga0190313, IMG submission 169989) | Hydrothermal vent sediment bacterial communities from Southern Trench, Guaymas Basin, Mexico - 4870-07-10-11_MG | ecosystem: Environmental > Aquatic > Marine > Hydrothermal vents > Sediment ...
ATCTTCTATGTCGTAACCCATGGCAGAAACAACACCAGCAATGTACTCATTTCTTATTAAATCATATATAAGCAAAGGCCAGCCGATTCTTATTTTAGCGGAATAATTTGGGTGAATTCTAACCCATATTAAATCATCTGTTTTTTCACCAACTTGGATAACAACTTGGCGCGGTACAATAACATATCCAACTTCGATGCAACCCTCGATCCATGGTTTATGTTGGGATACAATTTGTTCTATCAATCTCTTTTCTTCCACTAAGACACTTTCCTTCAAAAAATCAGTTAGTCTATGTTGCACATAATCTCCCTTACATTTCCCTTATCCACCATCTTTTTTGGTTATAAAATTCGGGAGATGAGAATCCCAAACGTTGAGCCAAAACACGCAAATTGAATTCAAGCATTCTTCGTTCTCTTTCGCTAAACTTTGCTAAGCGATCAGCTCGAGATATCATGTAGCTTGTTTCCTTGTTGCCAAGAATTATATCACTTACTATAATTCTTTCAATTAATTCCAATCCGTATTTATCATAAACCCATTTAGGAACTTCTACTCGCAATAACTGCTTTTTCCATGTCATAAAATACGCGAAAACTGGAAGAAATTCTTCTGGAACATCAATCTCTTTATTTCCAATAACTACTTTTTTCCAAATCATGAAACAACTTCTTTGTCCAGGTTTTAAGTAATACGAGAAGAAATCACTATCTAATAATCCAAAGTAACCACTAGCACTCATTATTTTACTTGATGTACAGTTCTTAACAACATGGAATGAGATTATGTTCTTTTCTTTCAGAAGTTTTAATAAATCTAACATCAGATCATAATTGTGTTTAGTAAATATTGGACCATCAAAGAAAATTATATCAACCAAATCTGAAACTGTTTTTGCAATTGTTTCTGCAGTTTTGATCTCCACATAACTCATGCATCTTGATTCAAACCGTGAAATCTCTTCATCAAGCTCGTCATCAAGCGAGTGAACAACGCCAAGAACGTACTTGAAAGGATTAAAAACGCGCAGAATCTTCATTGTTCGCTGAGAGTACACAAAAACGCCACTTCTCGCAATAATCAATCTCAATGGATGACCTCGGAACACGAAGGAAGAACTATCAATTCCTACAAGAGTGAGGCCTCTAAAGACTTTAAATGGCTGTATAACTGAAGTATTCATTATTAATTGATCTTCTAATGGTGTGATATACGACAATTCCTTTGAAAGAGCAGCATAAACTTCATCTGGAGTTGGAAGTACGTTATTATTCGAGGAATTTTTTAGAATAGTATCTACGAGCGTCTTTATCACGTATGATAGTGAGTTGCCTGGAAGCTCTAGTAGTATGTTCATCGAATTTTGTGTGATTTGTTCGCCCATAAGCTCCACATAATATCGCTAGAATATTATATACGCGGATAGTATTCAAGGGGGTAAAGACTATGATGAAAGTAAAAATTAAAATTAGATGAAAGATAGCTTATTTGGTATCAATTATATGTAAATTAAGAGAAAAAACATTGAGTATGGTTTTATTTAGTATTGATTTACGATGAAAATTTATTTTCAATTTTATTTTGTGAAAATATATAAGACGTAATCGTAAGTAAATATTAAAAATCCGAGGTTATTCTTCCTTTATTATTCCCAAGCGTTTCAGGTATTCATGAGCTTTCCTTAATACATTTCTATCATTGTCATATGTAATTCTCTTTATTGCTTCTTCGTAAGGTAACCATGCATAAGCAACATGCTCATGCGATAATTTCACATTTCTTTGTGTGGTTTCCGCTAGACGGTAATAAACTGTTTTATGGCGTTTTTCACCATGCATTATATATGTATATTCGATTTTTTCTCTAAAACCCGGAATAAACTTTATGTCAGTAATTCCAGTTTCCTCTTTAGTCTCTCTTTTAATTGTTTCTATTTCGTTCTCCCCTGGCTCAATATGGCCTTTAATAAACCCCCAATGACCCCAACGATATTTTAGTAATAAGTATAGGATCCTATCTCCCCGGAAAAAGAGCACAACACCAGCACTTGTTTCTCTTTTAATCGACATTTTAATCATTAAAATAATAAGAGAAACAAATAAAGAATATAATGTAAAACCATCATTCTTGCGCGTTCATACTATTTTTCCGCGGAGTAGTATTGCTGAATGAAATTACATCACTTTATTTCTGTAGAAACTTCTTAGCATTAGTGAGAATTTGTCTTTTGACAATTTCTTCTTCAATTCCTTTTATCTGAGCAATGTAATTTACAAGATCTTTAACCATGAAAGGATGTAAATCAAGTCCGCGATACTTATATGGCCCATCACTTTCAGTCAAAATGTGCTCAATGGATGCTTTCTTCAACACAGTCGAATGCTTCTTTTGAAATCTAACGCACGGATTTATCGTGATATAATAACCTTGTCCTTCAATTTCTCGTAACACATCTATTGGTCCAGAGTACCAGTGGAAAATCGCTTTCTTAATTCCGTGATTAGTAATGATTTTGAGTGTCATGTGCCAAGCATCTAAAGCATGAATATTGAGTGGAAGCGAGTGTTCAGCGGCAAATTCAACAATTTTTTCAAATACTTTCAATTGTTTATCAAAGTAATCTCGACCAAATCGCATATCTAAGCCAATTTCTCCAAAGCCAAATGCTTCATCAACTAATCGAAATATTTCTTCAAGTTTTGCTAAATCAAAATTTTTTGTCTCCCAAGGGTGAATTCCAATAAATGGAACTATATTATCGAATTTCTTTGCGAGATCTATGGTTCTAAATATTGAGGAATAATCATAAGAAACAGCAAATATTAAGATTTTTTGCTTAATAATGCGTTCAATTTCATCATCAGTAAAACCGGCAAGATGTGAATGTGCATCCACGTATTCAACCTCATTAAAGTTAACTCGCATTTTCGTCACAGCAATTGGTTTTCATAAAGAAAGAACTAATTAAATAATCAAAAGTAATTCTTACTTTGAAATCACTGAAGATATTGCTTTGCTAAGCGTTTCTCTATATTTCATTCTTATTTCAAGAAGTTCTGAACTTTTCTTAATAATCTCTTGTTTGACTTTCCTCATTTTATCTACTAGGTCAATGACATTGCTTAAATCTAGCTTACGAGTAACTTCAATTAGCGACAAAAGCTCATCCATCAACTTCTTAACATCAATAAGTATCAAATCCGTGATTTCTTCCGGTGTTGTAATTTCTTCATAAAAACCCATTATATGTAATTTAAATGCTAGCTTATCATACAAGTCAAGTGTTCTCTTTGCTCCTAATAGTCGAAGTATATCTGAAAAAAGAGGCAAACCTATTGCAATAGTTTTTGCTTTTTCGTAAGGAATTTTTGCAGCAACTAGCAATGCTTTTCTAAGAAATTCTATTGCTCTCCACGCCTTCTCAGCAGCATCGTAATAGTCTTGAGTTTCCAATAATTTCAATGCATCTTCGTAGCTTTTTTTAGCATTACTAATTAACTCATCAACTGTTGGCATCACTACTCCCAAATAAGTTCTACGTCTCCTTATAATAAATGCGTAAGACTAGTATTAATAATGTAAAGCTTATTAATTCGTACATTGAAATTGCACGTATTTATCATGATATTCTTTATTTTGGAGGTGCATGTAAATGTTTGATATGATAGATTTTCTTAAAAGATTAGTGTCTCTCGATACAAATTCTGTTACGAAATCAAACTATGATAAGGCAGCCAAATTAATTGCAAATACGGCCGAGAAAATAGGAGCTAGTGTTGAAATCATTAACGCAGAAGCTCCAGATAAAAAACCAAGACCAAACGTGTTTGTTAAGATTGGAAGCAAAGGCAAGAAAATATTAATTATAACGCACTTTGATGTTGTTCCAGCGAGTCCTCCATGGAGCGTAATTCGGGATCCATTTAAACCAGAGATAAAAGATGGTAAATTGTATGGACGCGGCGCAGCAGATAACAAAGGTGCCATAGCTGCAGTTTTAGCGGGATTTGCAGATATTCTAAAAGAAGGCGAGCCAAAGAATCAATTAATAATGATTGCATCATGCGATGAGGAAGTTGGTGGTGAATATGGACTTAAATGGATGAAGGAAAATCATCCAGAATTACTTGATGGAGATTTTGCTTGGATTGTTGATTCAGATTCAGAGTATATTGGACTAGGTGCGTCTGGAGTAATATGGGCAAAACTCAAGATAAAAGGAAAAGGTGGTCATGCAGGAATACCAATTGCGGCGGACAATCCTATCTATAAGCTTGCTAGAGTTATAAATCAATTAGAATTGTATGGAAAGTGGTTAGAAAACAATGAACTATCACCCTTAAAAGCATTTAAATATTATGATAAGGGCTTACCTGGCAGATTATCTGTGACAATGATAAGTGCTGGGACGAAAGAGAATGTAATTCCGGAAGAAGCTTCTTTAATCTTAGATAGGAGAGTGCCTCCTGGAAAGAATCTTGATGACGCCGTAAACGAGTTAAAGAAGAAAATAAATGAGATTTGTAGAGGTCTAGAATACAGATTAGAAATCATTAGAACAGTACCGTCCTACATGACTGATGTTAAAAACCCAGTAGTTCAGAGATTTATTGAGCTTTCTAAAGGAATATATGGCGAGTTGCCTCTTTGTGGCGAGTTTGGGGGCAATGATGGTGTTTATTTCGCGGACAAAATGCCCGTTGTATGCTTAGGTGAAATACGATTGGATTGTAATATTCATGCAAAAGATGAATTTGTTTATCTAGAGGATCTAGAAAAACTTAGAAGAATGGTTAAAAAAGTTGCGTTTGAACTCTAGGATTTGCCCTCAAGGTAAGCCAAGAATTCTGGTTTTAATTGCCTAATTCTGGAAACTATTTCTCCTCTAGAAAAAATCCAAAGACTTCTCGATTTTTCTGCCAAAGATGACGCACTTACACTGAAATTGCTTCCAATGATTATTCCCCCATTGAGATTAGAATTATTAATCAAATACTGAAAGTGCGTAATGACGTTTGATCCGACGGGTCTTTTCCAGTCTTTCACCCATACTCCTATATTTACTCCATCAGACAAATCTCTAATTATAAAATCAAACTTGGCTCGTTTGCCTCCTTTTATTCTAATAACAGCATCTTCAATCAAAGCGATTTTCTTCTTTTTTACTTCTTGAAAAATTAGGATTAAAAATATCTTGGCTAATTTCTTCAAAGGAATTTTATCTATGCCACCATATTTCTTGCATTCTTCGAGCTCCTTTTTTATTTCATTAGGAATGTTTAATGTCATGGTTTGTCGCCAAAAAACTCATTAAGAATAGATGTCATGATGATAATATATTCGTATGAAATCCATATGTAATACGAAATCATTTAGAAAACACTACTTATTGTTATTATTTGTAATTTTGAATAGTACGATGAAGATTAATATTTGTAGTGTGATATACGAGAAATCACAAACTATATTCTATCTTTATGGAGGAGTAAAATGAATGAAGTAATAATAGATGGGAATTCCCTAACGTTAGATAAAATTCTATTGGTTGCTTATGGGCTTGCAAAAGTATCTTTAGATAAAAATGTTAGAAAGCATGTCGAGAAATCACGAAAGCTAATTGAAGATGCCGTTAGAAAAAACGAAATAATATATGGGGTAACTACTGGATTTGGAAAACTAGCAACAGTTATAGTCCCAAGAGAAGTCGCAGAAAAAATTCAGATTAATATAATACGAAGTCACTCTGCAGGAGTAGGCGAATACTTACCAAAAGAGATTGTTAGAGCGATGCTTCTGATAAGAGCTAATACATTGGCAAAAGGATATTCTGGAGTTAGATATGAGATAATCAAGATGTTACTTGACGTACTTAATTCGGATTTAATTCCATTGATTCCAAAATATGGATCTGTTGGAGCCAGCGGCGACTTAGCTCCACTAGCACATATGGTTGCAGTTATTATTGGAGACAAAGACGCTAAAGCAATTTATAAAGATGAAATCATAAGCGGCAATGAATTAAGAAAAGTTTTGCTCAAAATTTATAATCAAGACGAAGAGATAAGACACCTTATTGAAGGTAAAACAGAAAGCACCGTTCCTCTAGTTTCTTTGTCGTTTAAAGAAGGACTAGCTCTATGTAATGGTACTTCTGCAACTGCAGCAGTGATTGCTGTTACATTAGACAGAATGTCAAAAATTGCGAAAGTAGCTGATTTAGCGTTGGCATTATCTCTCGAGGCGATTGTTGGAATAACTGATGCTTTTAATAAGAAAGCAAATGAGCTAAGAGCATTAAATGGACAAGTTGTTGTAGCGGAGAATATATTAAGGTTAGTAAATGGAAGTAAGTTAGCAACAGAATCAACGTATAGAATACCACTAAACGAAATTTGTGAAATTAAGGAAACAAAAGACGGTATTTTGCTTAAGGTAAAGACTACAGCAAATACATACGGAATAGACGTAATGAAATTAGCTCACGTGTTTTCAACCATTTTTAAAATGAAAATTAGCATAGTAAGTGAAAGCGAAATTGTTATTTATGGAGCAGAGGCTAAGCAACTTCAAGAATTAGTTATAGAGAAAAAACATCTTGGTTATGTGCAAGACGCGTATTCCTTTAGATGTGCCCCACATATTCATGGATCGTTTCGAGAAATATTGAGTTTTGCAACAAAGATTTTAGAGAAAGAGGTAAATGCGGCAGTTGATAATCCATTAGTAATTCCAGAAGAAAATAAAATAATATCTTGTGGTAACTTTCATGGCCAAATGTTATCAATACTTTCAGATATGTTATCAATAAGCCTAGTTAGTTTGCTTAATGCAAGTGAAAGAAGAATTTTTCAATTGTTATCGCCAGAATTGAATAGAGGTTTACCTGCATTTCTTGCTTTTAATCCCGGAGAAAATAGCGGATTAATGCTAGCTCAATATACTGCAGCAGCTCTTCTCGCTGAGTGCCGTAGTCTCTCATCACCTAGAAGTGTTCATTCAATTCCAACGAGCGCTGATCAAGAAGATGTAGTGAGCATGAGTATGAATGCCGCATTGCGGCTTTTAGATATGATTGAATTAGCTAAAAGAATTCTAAGCATAGAGCTTCTTACAGCAATGCAAGCTATTTTAATAAGAACTAATGGCGACTTAACTATGCTTGGTGAAGGTACTAGAGTACTTGCGAGAACAATAATGGATATTCTTAATTCTCATGGCTTAAAACTTCCGATTGTTAGGGATCAGAATTTAAACAAATATATTGAGACCATTTATAACAAATTAGACATAATACTGAAAAAATGTGAGGAGGTGAATCTAATTTGAGTATAAGCTTAGATGTTTTCAAGAGGAAAAGGCTGAATATCGACCGAAGAAACGATGAAAAAAGGATGAAAGATCGACTTAAAATGCTAGCAATAATATATTTGTGTCACCTTGAGCAAATGATACTTTCACCTTTTGGACTACGAACGATATTAAAGGCAATTGAAGATGTTACATACGCAAGGACAAGCGATTATGCTAATAAGATATTCGAAGATGATTTGAAGTTTCTTTCAGATATTGGATTAGTCTCAATTGAAAAGAAACCAAGTTTTTCTAGAATTCTTTTAGATACTAAAAAATTGAGCAAAATACGTGAACTACTAAGGAATTCAAAGGCACACACAAATTTGATATCCACCTTAAAGCGTATTGGCGTCTTAGAAAAAGTATCTCGCTTAAGATAAAATTAGAATCTTCTCAAAGCAAGAATTAGTTTAACAAGTATTTTGAACGGCTCTTCAACATTGAATCCTGTAAAAGCGGATGTTTCAGAGTAACCTACTAGACCAGGAAGACGCGCGCTTAATTTAGAAACGTATTCTCTGCAAGCATTTAAAGCCATTTTTGCTTCTAATGTTGTCACTTGATCGATAAAATTAGCAACAATTACAAATGGTTTTCCCAGAGGATTACCACAATTCTTCATGAAATCTGAAATCCAGTTATATAATCTATAAAGATAAATGCTGTCTGTTGCCCTGATGATGATTAATGCTCCATCAGCATCTTCATAATATGCTTTTCTAAGTTGAGGATGAGTACTTGATGGGATTTCCCAAATAATCCATTCTACTCTAACTCCCAAAACATCTTTAACTCCAGTGTACATTTTTGGGATGCGTGTAGGTTTTAATTCTCTGAAAGTTTTCCCCAAGTATCTGAGTATTAATGAAGTTTTCCCGTTGCCATCATCACCGATTACAACAGCTCGTATTCTAATTAACATTTTTTATCAATTATGATTAATCATTACAATTTAAAAAGTCAGTAACATCTTAAGTATACGTTTTCTGGTATCAAGAGATTAAAGATATTAATGATTACAAACCAGGAGGAGTAAATAGTATCTATTTTATTTTTTGATTATATTACTCAAGACGAGAACTTACCATGAACACATCCAACGAACTTCTTCGTAGACAATAGAGATTCTTTAAAATTTCTCTAGCATCCGGCCATGTGTCGAAATAGAGATGTTTGTTTTTTCTAGGAATCAAGGCCATTACCACGCAAATTACTGTAAGCTCAAGGCGATCTATCAAATTTCCAGTTAAGAATCCAATAGCACCCATTTTTTCACCAATTTTATCAATTCCACTAAGTTTAATCATTATTTCTTCTGCCTCCTTTGCCTCTCTTGAAAGCAGACTTTTAATGACCGGTGTAGGGAATTCAAACATTGGACTAAAGCCAATAGTCATTTTATAATCAGTATCAACTACAACTGCAATTTGAACGTCAACGTATCCACTTATTGTGAAAGGATGTTGAAAGAATCCCGCTTCAATTCCTACACCAAAATCTGCATTTTTAACAGTTTCAAGCGCAAATAATGCTCTTTCAATAGCACCAATTAGGATTTCTACATATCTCATTGGCTGAGGAGGAACGCTCGTTTTTGGTTTCACGCTGATTACTTGAACTGATTGATTAAAAATTTTCTCAAACGCTATTTTTGTTCCTTTAATTTTTATTTGATTCTTCGAGCCAATAGCAACAATCAATGATAATCACCAATGGATGGCGAATTTGGTAGTTATTCCTTAAATTAAGTATATATAATTAACAAGCATTTTCTAACTTTAGATTTGAATGGGGATAATTGATGCTAGGAAAATTCAGTCAATCACTTAGGCGGCTGTTTAATAGAATTCGAGGAATTACGATTGACGAAGAGAAACTTGAGGAATTACTTCGTGAATTTCAGAAGATTCTGATTGAGGCAGATGTAAAAGTTGATTTAGCACTTGAAATGACGAAAAATATAAAAGAAAGAATTCTAAAACAAGCTAAAGAAATTCCAAAAGGAATTCCATTAAACACAATTGTTCTAAAGGCATTGTGGGATGAACTTATTAAGTTTGCGGGTGAAAAGACTTACCCATTGAATATTAAACTCGGAAAATTGAACAAAATATTATTCATTGGACTACAAGGAAGTGGAAAAACTACCACTGTAGCAAAATTGGCAAATTGGTTAAAGAAGAGAGGATACAAAGTTGCAATAATTTGTGCAGACACGTGGAGACCAGGAGCATACGATCAATTGAAACAACTTGCTGATGCTATAAAAGTTCCAATATATGGTAATCCCAATGAGAAGAATCCAGTTAAGATTGTAAAAGAAGGATTAAAACGTTTTGCGAAATATGATGTGGTACTTATTGATACTGCGGGTAGACATAGAAGAGAAGAAGATTTGATGAAGGAGATGAAAGAACTTGTGAAAGCAATTAAGCCTGATGAAGTAATTCTTGTAATTGATGGAATGATTGGACAGCAAGCATATGAACAAGCAAAAGCATTTGCTGAAGCTGTTGGAGAAATAGGATCAATAATCGTAACAAAACTGGATAGTGCAGCAAAGGGAGGTGGTGCCATTGCTGCTTGTGTCGCTGCAAAAGCACCTATTAAATTTATTGGGACTGGAGAAAAAATAGAGGATTTTGAGCAATATGTTCCGATAAGATTTATTTCAAGGTTGCTTGGAATTCCTGATGAGAAGCTGATATCTGAATTATCTAAGTTGACGCCCAAGCAATTAATAGAAGGAAAGTTCACGTTGAAAGACTTAAAAGAGTATTATGAGAGTGTTCTTAGTCGTGGTGGTATTTTTGCACGCCTAAAGGAGATGATTGGTCTAGGAATCTCTGAGAGGGAACTCAAGAGGGGAATAGCTCGACAGTTAGCTATTTTATATAGTATGACAGAGAAAGAGCTTGAAAATCCGGAATTATTAAAGGAGCATAGTAGAATTCTAAGAATTGCGAGAGGATCTGGAACATCACCATCAGAAGTGAGAAGGCTGTTAAAGCAATACAGAGTATTGAGAAAAGCAGTAAGAAGACTCATGAGACAGAAGGCATTGAGTAAGAAAGCGGCGCTTGCTAAGATACTAGAGGGAGAGGTTGATTTATCTGAATTAGGTGATATTAAAGAACTTCGTAAACTTATTCGGTGGAAACTTTGAATAGATTTTCAATTGAAAGAGAATGGCTCATAGAAAATCATTCTAAGAAAAGAATTGCTCTCTTGATCGTGAGAATGCCTTTATTTAATGAACGATATGTACGCTTACTTAGCATTGGTGGAACTCTTGGAAAGTTAGAGAAGCGAGGTTTGGATAATGTTTTTATAAGGTTTAAACTAAAAAATTTAGCTCCAAATGACGAAAGAAGAATAAAAATACTATTAGAGATTGAACGAAAAAAGAACAATATAAAAGACTTTGGATTATTAACCGATATTCCTGCATATTTGAGAAAAAGCTATATGCTTATGGCAAGTCATGCGCCCAGAAGAATTCGCAAAATTGCCAAAAATATTGCTTACAAATCCCAAACTATCGAGGATGTGATAAGAGAGACCTTTGAATTCATGAAAAGGAATTTTGAACTAATTGATGAATCTCTAAACCTGAAAGAGATGCTAATAACAGGTAAAGGAAATATTGAAACATTTGTATCTTTTTTTGTTCTTCTTTGTAGCTTAGTGGGCGTGCCTTCCAGAAAAATATATGGAGTCGTTGCCGAAGTGAATAAGAAATACGTATGGGCTGAGATATTAACTAAAAATGGCTGGATTGAAATTGACCCAGCAAGATTTTCTCTTGAAATATCCTCAGAGTGTATTCCTATTAAAGTAGAAGAACCCAATTCTGAGATACCAGAGTATAGAATCCTCACTGTAAGAAGTCCAGAGAGAGGTTTAGTAATTGGAATTTCTGTTAATGAAATAATGATACGTGCTAGGCGATTATTAAAATGATGCTACTTCTTGAACAATGTGCTGTAAAATCCTTAATTAGAATTGATGATTTTGCGAAAACTTATAAGTGCAGAAAAAGTTTAGTTATAGGGTTTTTCGTGAGTGGACTATAGATGATGCTACTTTGGTGGGCTACATCGCTAAATGACATGATTCTTGCAGGACTCTATGAATCGAGTTCATTATTTAATTTTCTCAATTTTGACATTGATATTGTAATTAGATATATTAACAACAGAGTGTATATTAATCCTAGAAAAGTTATAAGATTGGCTAAATCATTGCTTAATTTAGCAGAAGAACAAAATGATCCATTTATAAAATACTTGATGCATAGAGCTCTAGGAAAAGCATATTTTGAATTAGATTTATATGCCACAGCGTTAGCGCAAATAAAGGAATCTATGAAGATTTTAGAGAAAATAAAAACGGATGTAATTTACAGCGCGTCGCTTGAGTCTTTTCAGGAAGAATTTGCAAAGCTAAATGCAATCGCTGGATTTCTTGCATACAGATTGAGAGATTGGAATGCTGCCAAAAAGTACATTGAGAATGCTTTAGATTATCTCAAGAGTATGATCCTTAAAAAACCAAATGAAAGAAGTATAAAAACATTACTTGGTGAATTATATTCAATCTACGGTGACGTACTTGCTTTCTTGGCAAAGCCAGAGTCTACTAATGCTTACGAGCAAGCACATGAATTGTTAAAGGAGCAACCCTCCATGCTTTTAATAATAAATGGTGTGAAATTAGCAGCGCACTTGATTGCTCGTGGTTTTAGAAATGAGGCTCTCACGCTATTGAAAGAGATAGTAGAAAATCCATTTAACTTGTTTAAGCATGCAGATGATGGAATTCTAAGAAGTGTTCTCTTGGCGATAAACCTTAATATTAGCAGATTCTTATCCGAGATGAGATTAAGGTCGTACGAACAAGCTTTAAATTTCGTGATTTCTACAGAGGGTCTCAAAGGAATTACATTTGCCTTTAGAACATGGTATAAAATCGCAGATGGAATAAGATTGATGTATGAATTAAACCGGGGAATTCTTTATGCGTCACCAAAACAAGTACTTACATTAGAACAAATGAGAAGAAGAAAAATACGTGCGTATCAAAATAGATATGAAATTTACGTTCCTTGGAGAGCATTAAAATACGCGAATCTTGAAAAAGTCGTAGATATCTTATCTCCTGTCTTTGAGGAAATATACTTGCTTGCTTTTTCGAAGGAGAACGAAAACTCATATTCTGTTTTTCTCATCTCTTTAAAGCCGAAAGGTGTTTATATTCAATCGGCATTTAAAGTAGATGCAAACACGATAGCAAATGTAAGCAAAAATATGAATGATTTCTCTATTCTTAGAAGACTCATTGGAACGGAGATTCTTGAGAAGCTATATGAATTAAATGAAAAATCCTTATTGATACTATCGCTTGATGACGTACTTCATGAAATCCCTTGGGAGAATATTCCTATTGATGGAGATTATCCCTATATTGGCTTAAAGGTACCCATTGTTAGAATTCCAACAATATATGCAGCATACTTATGGTTAATGACGCGCGGAGGATCATCAACATTCTCAATAATTGGAGAAAGAAGAATTGATGAATACAAAATGGTAAAGAAGAGTCTTAAAAGACGCGGTTATAGAGTAATTGATGAATATGAATTTATATATTATCTGGACGAAAATGCAAGAGTTAAAGGTTTTCACTTCTGTAGTAATCTACTTGAAAGCGTAATTGATGCACAAGTATTACCAATAAGCCGGTTAATAATACGACCAGATGATGAAATGCTTTTGTGTATGCATGCAGATTTCGCTTTTCTAAATGCTCACAATACTACATCTATTTTCCTGGATGAATTTGGTGAACATAGCTTGCCCATTTGTCTATTATCCGCAGGAGTACAAACAGTAGTATCTGTTATTGGTTTTCCTTCAGAAAAAGAGATGTTTGAATTCGCTTATGAATTTTACAAGCCCCGGAGATTACGTGCATATGAGCGTCTTTTACATGCTAAGAGGGAATTATATAAGAAAGGATCGGATGCATTCAAATATTATGTTATGTATGGAAATCCCTTGGTGTTATTATGAAGGGAAAACTTATATGTATTGAAGGAATCGATGGAAGCGGAAAGACAACACAAGTAAATTTACTTGCCAAAGCACTTCGTGGTAGGGGATATGATGTTGTAATATTGAGAGAGCCGACTGATGGAGTTTATGGTAGGAAAATTAGAAAAATGATAGAAGAAGGTAAAACGGATCCAGAAGAACTCTTTAAGCTTTTTTTGAAAGATAGAAAAGAAAACATAGAAAAAAACATTCTTCCAGCTTTGAAAAATGGAAAGATCGTTATTATGGATCGCTATTACATATCAACTCTTGTCTATCAATCAGAGGTAGGTATTGAGAGAATTCTAGAGGCACATGAAAAAATATCAGCACCTAAGCCAGACCTGGTAATAATATTGGATATCCCCGTAGATGAAGCATTAAGAAGATTAAAGGTAAAGAGTTGCGATTCTTTTGAGCGAAGAGAAATATTAGAGAAGCACAGAAAACAATATGAGAAAATAGCAAAATACTTAAGAGAGAAAGAAAAGATGAATGTTGTTATAATAGATGCAACTGGTAGTGAAGAGGAAGTTCATAAAAAGGTGTTGAGAGAAGTATTAGAAGTAATAAAAAATTGAAAAAAATCACTCGATTTCTGGTAACGATAATTCTTCTTTTGATTCTTCCTCAACAGTAGATTCTTGTTTTGGAGTCTCTGCAGCCTTTTCAACAAGTTCTTCTGAAGTTTCTGTCTTCTCTTTTTCCTCTGATGGAGATACTACTTCTCGCTCAGATTCTTTTATTTCTCCACGGGTCTTTTGTTCCTCTCGGATTTCTATCTCTGGTGTTACTATGCGAGTTTCAGTTATTACCTCTGGAGCCTTTATTTCTTCTGCAGGTTTGAAATAAGCGATAGCACTTTTAATTTCGTCTAGTTTCTTGCTTATTTCATTTAGCATTTCTATTAATTGCTGTTGTTGCGTTAATGACTTTCGATATTGTCTTAATAGTTGAATTAATACGGACTGTATTGTTGCCAAATCGTGATGTATTACTGGTATTTGGCTTTGTATTTCTTTTACAGCGACCTTACTAATTTCCTGGGCTAACTTAACTGCTAATTGATATGCTTCCGTTTTTGTTTTTACGGGAATTGATATTCCATATGGGTGTTTTCTCACATTTTGTAAATTCATTCCTTTGAGGATGGTTAACACATGGGGTGTTCTCGAAAGCCAGTATTGGATTGCCTTTACGTAGTAACCACCACTTTTCTTGTTTGCAGAAAATCCTACAGCATATCCAGCGCCATATTGTTCACACAAAGCCTCAAGTTGTCTAATACTCCAAGGTTCAGTAAGTTCTTCATACACTAGAATGACATTACCAAGCATATCAAAAGTTTTTGGTGGATTTGGTATATTATATGATGCTGTTTCTAGTTGCTTTATTCTATAATTATATATTGTATCAATAGCCTTCCTTAAATCTGTTCTAACCAAATAATCTATGCCTGCAGCAATTCTCAGTAACAAATCTCTTTTTTCATTCCAGAGAGGATGAAATGTTACAGCAATATCACGATCGCAAACAGCTGCAGCTAATGCTAATAATTGTGCATTTGGCGAATCTTCAGCACAGAATCGTGAGAGAGATAACGCAGTGTCAAAGAATCTGACATTAATTACTGATGGAAGGAGATGAATGTATTTTAAAGTGCTTTCATGGTGGTCTATGTAATATACTAAAGGCTGTTCATTAGGATGTTTTTTCATGAGTTTTTTCACAAAATCCTCAAAGAAATTGGCAAAACTTTTTGGATCTTTGGTATTAATTGCTATATCAATAAAAATGTGTGTTTTTGCTGATAAGATAAAATCTTCATCAAATGCTTCATAAACATGAGAAATATTCTGGGGATCCGTCACCTTATATTTTACTAAGACAGAATTTTGATGTAATCCTAATTTTCTCGCTAATAAGCATGCAGAAGTGACTCCATGTCCATCATAGTGGGCAAAAATCAGTGTTTGTGGCATTAAACTCACCATTTTATGCGCTTTTATTATCCCTTGTGTTTTTTCAATACATTTTTCTCTGTTTTAATAACACGACATACTTTTAATTGTTTCTTACTCCAATTTCTAAAAAATATAGCGTTTGGTTCTATAAATTATTCCTCATTATCAACTATGCTAATTTCCGAAGCAAGAAAATCAATTCTATGGAAATTTAAGAAAACGAAATATTAAAAGAACATAAGTCAATATTTAAACTCCATGTAATGCTTCTTCCTCCCTTATATACGGCTTTCCAAGGACAGGGGTACCTATACGGGTCTTAAGTTTTGATGCGAGTGTAAGTACGATAATCGTCATGGCGTACGGTAGAATTCCTGATAAGTGTATGTCAATTCCCCAATTTTCTGGTAACAAAACTTGAAACGCATAAAGTATTCCAAATAAATAAGCAACGATTAGAGCATAAATAGGATTCCATAAGGAGACAATAACTAATGCAAGCGCAATCCAACCTTTTCCGATAGTGATTAAATCACTCCAGTGTTGCAAGCTCACCAGTGAAATATATGCACCACCAATTCCGGCGAACAATCCACTTAACATAACACAGACGTACCTTATTAATGTAACATTAACTCCTGAAGCTTCGGCGGCTATGGGACTTTCTCCTGTAGCTCTTATTTCAATACCTATTCGCGTATAAAAGAGAATAAACCATAGGAGTATGCACATAAAATAGGCAAAGTACACGACAATATCTTGTGTGAAAAATGCAGAAATTATTGGAACATCTGAGAAAATTCGAAGTACAGGTACTCTTAGTCTTAGTGGTTTACCGATATATTCATGACCAATTAATGCTGCAAGACCAATTCCAATAAACGTTATTGCTAGTCCAGAAATTATCTGATTACCTCGTAAATCAACTGTAATGAAAGCATGTATTAATCCCATAAGAGCACCAACAATTGCAGCGGAAATGAATCCAAGTAATATACTGTTTGTTTCATATGCTACTGCAAATCCAACAGCGGCACCTAACATCATTATTCCTTCTATTCCAAGATTTAGAATTCCAGATCTCTCAGAATATATTTCACCTAAGCATGCAAGTAATAGTGGGGTTCCCAACTTAACTGCTAATGCTAATAATAATGTTAACGCCCATATATTCATAATCATCCACCGCTTGATTTTTTGCCGATTTTGAACAAGCTGGAAGTAAATTTTACGCGTATTGAATAGTGACGTAATGTTTCTGCTACCGATAACACTAGGAGCAAACTACCAATGAAGAGGTTTGTGGTTTCAACTCCAGTATGAAAGATTATTTCTATAGAGGAGCCAGCTATAAAGAAAATTCCCATAAGAATTGATGTTAAAATTGCTGCTATTGGATGTAATCCTGCGAGCCAAGCTACTAATATAGCAATGAAACCATAACCGCGTGATACTTGTTCTGGGCGTCGAAGTTGCGCAGGAATCGCACCAGCAACAGCATTTACTCCGGCTAATCCCGCAAATCCACCACTTAGAAACATGGCAATCATAACTATTTTCTCATAGGATATTCCATAAGCCTTAGCAGCATCTGGGTTTGAGCCTATTGCGCGTATTTCATATCCTAATTTGCTGTGAAAAAGAAGGACATAAACGAATAATGCTGAGATGATAGCAATTATTAGTGTTGGAATAGGAACGGGAAATGTTTTTGAAATTTTTGGAAGACAAGCATTCGGTGGAAATGGTTTCGTGACTGGGTAATTTGTTACTGGATCTTGCCATGGACCCATTACTAAATAATAAACTAGTTGATACGCCACATAATTAAGCATCATCGTCGTAAGTACCTCGTTAACATTCCATTTACTTTTGAGAATTCCAGCAATTAATCCCCAGACACCACCTGCTATGAAACCAAGTACAAACATTAGAGGTATAACTATTATTGACGGTTTGTCAGGCATAAAATAGAGTGCAACCCATGTTGCTACTATAGCTCCTAAAAGCATTTGTCCTTCTGCACCTATATTCCAGACGCCCGCTCTAAAAGCGATAATTAACCCAATACCACATAAAAGCAAAGGAAGAGCATTTCTAAGTACTCCAGACCAACCATAACCGCTTATAAGAGGGTATATGAAAGCTTCCCATACTGCAATCACTGGGTTGATTCCAAACATGGTTAAAATTGCGAGACTTATTAGAATAGAAACAAAGATGGAGATTAATGAGGCATGTGAGTAAGGAATTGGATGTTCTCTGCGTCTAATTATGAATCGAATCATTTTACATCTCCTTTTGTCATTAATTTACCAACTATTTCGATACTAGCTTTTTCCTTTGGAAGGATTCCTTTAATTCTTCCATCCGACATAACCATAATTCTATCGCTTAATTCAAATAATTCGTCAAGATCCTCAGAAATCAACAAGATTCCAACGCCTTTTTCTTTCAATTTTACTAGCGTATTCCTTATGTATTGTGTTGAAAATGCATCCAAACCAAGTGTTGGATAAGCAGCAATAATTATTTTAGGATTTCGTGCCATTTCTCTTGCTAAAATCAGCCTTTGTATATTTCCCCCAGACAGATACTTTGCTGGAGTATTTAGGTTAGGAGCGATGATTCTGTATTTTTTAACTAATTTCTCGGCCCACTTTTTAATCTCGGCCCATTTAAGAAGGAATGCGCCAGTAAACTCTTTTTTATCGTGAAAACCTAACAATAAATTTTCCATAATGCTCATGTCTGGTACTATACCATACCGTATTCGGTCATCAGGAATAAAACTAATTCCATACTTAATCCGGATTTTTGGTGGAAATCTTGTTATTTCTACAAGATTATTTCCTGAATCTACAAAAATCTTTCCTCGAGCTACTGGTCTTAATCCTACTAAAGCCTCGACTAATTCCTTCTGACCATTTCCTGCAACTCCTGCAACTCCAAGTATTTCACCAGAGAATAGATCAAAGGATATGCCTTTTACTACAATTTCTTTTGCATCATTTTTTACCCATAAATCAACCACTTTAAGTAGAATTTTTCCTGAATTAACCTTGCTAGAATTAATTTCTAAGTTTAAATTTGTGCCAAACATCCAGCGAGTCAAAAGACTAGGTGTTGCATCTTTTGTCAGCACAGTTCCAATTACTTTTCCTTTTCTCATCACAGTTATTCTATCACTTACTTCAAGTGCTTCACTGATTTTATGTGTAATGAAAATAACTGAATTTCCCTCATCAGCAAATTGTCTCATGAAACGAAATAGCTTTTGTTTTTCTGGTGGCGAAAGAGTTGCTGTTGGTTCGTCAAATATTAAGATTTTTGCACCTCTAATAAGAGCCTTAATTATTTCAACTCTCTTTTGTTCTGCGGCCGAAAGTTGATATATTTTGGCATCGGGATTTATGATTATATTGTATTTTTTACGAATCTCTACGACTTTTTTCCTAATTTTCCTAATTGGCATTATTATACCAGAATTCTTTAATCCTATCACAATATTTTCGATAACACTTAACGAGCTTGCAAGTTTTGGTGTCTGAGGAACCATAAATATTCCTAATCTTATGGCATCTTTTGGAGATCTAATTTCTACTTTTTTACCCCAAACATAAATTTCTCCAGAATCCTTTTCATAGAGACCACATAAAATGTTTACTAAGGTCGTTTTTCCAGCACCGTTTTCGCCAAGAAGTGCATGTACTTCTCCAATTTTCAATTCAAAATTAACTTTATCATTAGCAACAACTCCAGGAAATCGTTTGGTGATATTTACCATCTTGACAGCGAGGTTCTGCGACATTCATATCACTCCAAAAATTAAAAAAATTGCAAAAATAGAAAAAATAACAAAATATACAGAAATTGCGATTAGTTTTATTCGCCTATAACAACTACGCCTTCCACGAACCAATTAATTGTCCATAACTGTAATCTATTCATGCGAACTCCAGGAGGAACCATAAGAGTACCGTTGTTAGCATAGATCGGCCCGGTAAATGGATCGAATGTGGGATTTTCATCGCTCATTTGCTTAAGTCGTAGCATTATTAGATCATAGATGCTAATGTATTTCTTGCCATTTACGACCTTAATAACATCTTGCATACCATAAGCCTGCAATTCAGCCTCAAGTTTCTCATCGATTTGAAATGTAATTTCTTTAAGAACTGGTTCAAATTTCGGATTTATTGGCATTCCAAACTTTGCGCCTAATTCTACGGCTCCTTCTCTAAGCATCCACCAATAATCCACAGAATCTTTCAAATTGTCCTTATTGTATACACCAGTGTAAACCTTTGTAATAATATCTTCATAAATCTTCTCCCAATGAACTAATTGACCGCTAACAACTACATCAGGACCATAATCATACATAGGTGAATAGTGACTAAATGTGTAAATCAAACGACCATGTTCCTCATATTGTTCTTGACAGAACTGAATTATAGCTGGCGAGTCTTCAGTGAATGCAATGACATCAACATTATATGTACTAACTAACTGACTTGCTAAGTTTCTTGCAGTATCTGGATCATACCATGCGCCAATTCTTGTTACGTAAACAGTTATACTCTTGTTAAGATACTTTGCTGCTTCAAGTGCACCAAGAGCAAATGCATTTATATGTCTAACAACCTCGGGGATGTAATGTGCAGCAACATATCCTATCTTTCCAGTTTGAGTTAATGCTCCGGCCATTAAGCCATTTAAGTAGTATAACTGGTAGAATTCAGCGAAATAGAATCCAAGATTACTTGGTTGTGCACCAGGTAGGTAAATGTTCCAACCAGAACAGTGGAAGAATAAAACATCTGGATATTGCTGAGCTAATTCGTATGAAGGGTACAAAAATTCGAAGCTTGTAGCAAATATCACTTTATAACCTCTACTTATTAAATCTTCTACTACGGTTCGAAAATCTTCAGCCGTAACACTTTCTTTATATGTTGTTTCTAACCATGCGAACTTGTTCTCAACGTAACGTCTTCCAACATCATGAGCATGCGTCCAACCATAGTCACCAATAGGGCCAACGTAAATCCAAGCTGCTTTGAGAGTTTTTGTTGGAGGACCAGCGACAGCTCCGCCAGTAACATACATATATGTAATACCTGATCCAATTATGGCTGCGATGATTCCAATTAAAACATAGGACAAGATTGTGCGTGTTTGCATATTTTCACCGACATTATTTTTTCTAAATATGATAATTTTTTCAGAAATAAAAAAATTTGTAATACTGACATTTTTTAGTTAATTTAATAAAATGAAAAAGAGGGTAAAATATGCAAACATTTAAAAAAGTACAAAATACGAGAATAATCATAAATAATATTTTATTGTAAATACAGGAATCATGTTGATTTCAATAACTTATTTTGGTGGTCATACTTTTATCAATACTCGGAGCTTCTTAATGAATATCTACTTAAATTTTTGATTAGGTTTGCACGTCTATGGTTTTTCTACTATGACGAAAAAATTATAATCTTATACTCATGATAGCAAAATTGTAAATATTGATAATTTTTGTATTTTTTGAAAATATTGGCGAGATTTATGTATGATTTTCCCTATAAGAATGTGGTAATGTGTGCTCTTGGAAAGATTCCTGCAGATTTAGTGATTAAAAATGCTAATGTTATAAATGTTTTTACGGAGGAAATAATAGAATGTGATGTTGCCATTAAGGATGGCTACGTGTGTCGTATTGGGAAGACAAATGATATCATTGGGGGTAGCACAAAAATAGTAAATGCTCATGGATACTATCTAGCTCCAGCATTTATTGATGCGCATATTCATATTGAGAGTAGCATGATAACTTTAACAGAGTTCGCAAAAGCAGTTATTCCTCATGGCACTGGAACGATAATAACGGATATTCATGAGTTAGCAAATGTACTTGGGGTCTATGCTATAGACATAATTCTTGAGGAAGCAAAGAACATTCCATTAAATGTATTTATAATGCTACCTAGTTGTGTTCCAGCATTGGAGAACAAAGAGACATCTGGTGCAAAAATAACTGCGCAAGATTTGGAGAAGTATATTAAAGGCGAGAGAGTGCTTGGTTTAGGCGAAATGATGAATTATCCTGGTGTTCTTAATTTAGACGAGGAGGTGATGAAAAAGATACAACTTTCACAAAAGGAAAATAAAGTCGTTGACGGTCATGCACCGCTTCTATTAGGAAAGGAACTTCAAGCATATATTTCAGTTGGAATTCATTCAGACCATGAGAGCACTACATCGGAGGAAGTTCTTGAAAAACTGCGTTATGGCATGTTTGTTATGTTTAGAGAAGGGTCAGTATCAAAAAGTCTTCATTTGATTAAGACGATCCTAGAGAGAAGGTTAAGTTTAGAACGATGTATAATTGTTACGGACGATAGGCATCCGGACGATTTGATTAATGAAGGACATTTGGAACCTGCTTTGAGGAAAGTAATAGAGTTTGGAGTTGATCCGATAAAAGCAATCAAAATGGTCACTATTATTCCAGCACTTGCTTTTAGAATTCCAAAAATCGGAGCAGTTGCACCGGGCTATAAAGCAGATGTTGTTTTGCTCGATAATTTGGATAAGATGAATATCAAAAAAGTATTTCTAGGAGGACGCCTGGTGGCATCTGACGGAAAACTTGTCGTAGATATTCCAAAACCAAAGTATCCCTCAAGGGTTTTAAGAACAATTAACGTAAAATGTATTCCAACATCCGATGATCTACTAATTAAGGTGCCTTTTAAAGCGGAGGAAGTATTTATCAATGTTATTGTCGCTAGAGATGTAAGTTTGATTACAGAGCGTGCTAAGGAAAAGGTTCATGTGAGGAATGGAGTTGTTTTGCCAATTCCTGAAAGGGATATTCTTCAAATTGTTGTGGTTGAAAGACATAAGAAAACTGGAAATATTGGAAAAGGTTTCATTAGTGGTTTTGGATTAAAAACCGGGGCACTTGCCTCAAGCATAGCTCATGATAGTCATAATATTGTCGCAGTTGGTGCAAATCTTAAGGATTTGCAAATTGCCATTAAGAGAGTTATTGAGATTCATGGTGGAATCGTAGTTGTAGCTAATGGTAAAATAGAAGCAGAATTATCGTTGCCTTTCGCTGGTTTAATGAGTTTAGAAAGTGTGGAAGTAGTTGCAAGTAAATTGGAATTAGTCAGGGAGAAAGCAAAAGAATTAGGTTGTAAATTAACAAGACCATTCATGACACTTTCATTCATGGCATTACCAGTGATACCAAAATTGAAAATCACGGATAAGGGATTATTTGACGTTGAGAAATTCCAATTTATAAGTGTAGTAGAACCTATTGATTCATAAGAATTTCCTAGCCTTTATGTTTATGCATTAAATTAGTAATTTTGAAACTGATTTTTCACTGTTGTTTTGGGTATATTAAATTAAGCCTACTTAGTATTCGTGTGCAATCATGCTTTATCCCAAGTTTTTTTAAAAAAAATTCAAAATAATTGGCTTAATAATGTCTGTGCGATTACATAAATGATGCCAATTGGTATCGTACTACTGCCGATTAATGTTCTAAGAAGCTCTTTTAGGTCTCGATATACATTAACATTGCATGTAATTGTTTTGAGAGTTTTTCCGCTTTTTTCGTCTTCAATTGTTATGTAAATTATTCTTTTTCCATGGGCAACTGGTTTAAGTCTTATCCAAACCATGTCACCGATATCAAACATTCTTGAAAGGTACCCAACTACATCTTTATTATTAGCGTCTAATATATTTAGTCTAATTTCATAATGTTTTAGTTCGTCGAGCATCTTTGCAAAATCGCCTAAAGGTTCTAGATCTGTTGTAAACTCTAAATATGAAGGATAAAATCCGTCAGCTATTACTTTGATACGAACAGTTCGAGGAAATTGCAAGTATTCTTCATTTTCTCCTTCATTTCTATTTATCATAAAAACGAATAAATCTAAGTATTTGTTTATTGCT
>Ga0190313_1000497_pt1 | contig 23368 bp, 24 predicted proteins | sample 4870071011_MG_FD_169989 | JGI IMG/M metagenome (GOLD analysis project Ga0190313, IMG submission 169989) | Hydrothermal vent sediment bacterial communities from Southern Trench, Guaymas Basin, Mexico - 4870-07-10-11_MG | ecosystem: Environmental > Aquatic > Marine > Hydrothermal vents > Sediment ...
AAAAGCGGTTTGATTTTCTTTACTGCTATTTTATTCTCAATGTTCTTTGGATTCATTGGACATAAATTTAAAACAAAATTAGTTAGTATACCTTTCTTAGACGGAATTATGTCCATACTTACTACGCCTCTGATTCCAGACTACTTTTTCCTCACATTTGGGTTCTTCCTTTCTCTGCTTTTAATTTTCATTTTCATCTTTCCAATGATTGCTTATACAGCAGATCCTTGGTTAGGAATAATCTCTTCGTTTATACTTGCAATTCTATTTCCACTTGATGTCTGGACTATAGCAATTCTTCTCTTTATCTTAACTGATGATGTCTTTTCATTTCTCTTATTTAATTCGAACAAACGAAAAATTGCAAAGGCTGTGCTTGAGACAATTAAGAAAGAAGATATGAATCAGCACCCAGTAATCCTAGCATCAGGAATTCCAGGCTACTTTTTCAATGGAACCGATACTCACATATATAGCGGCTGGTATGTTGGGTGGATTATTCCATTTAAACGTTTTAGAGGATATCGTCAGCTATATTTACTTAAACCATGGAAACGCATGCTAAGATTCGTAACAGAATTTGGTGCTCAAGCATTTCCTTGCAAAGAAAGTCTCCTTAAAATATTACCAGAAAAATTACACCAAAAGATACTTACAAAGCCTTGGAAAGAAGTATACAAGGAAATTGCAAAATACCTAAAACTTCACCATCAATATCAACCACGGTTCATGCGTTTTTGGATAAATCCTCTCAAATTTGATTCTCTTGACGACTTTATTAAAGCTACTCAAGAATATCAAGCAGAATTAATTAAGTTCTATATCGAATTTCTTCGAAGACATCGATTTAATCCAACTGGAGGAATACTTCAATTCATGCTAACTGATTGCGCACCCGTTATAACCTGGGCTGTTGTTGATTATTGGAGAAAACCAAAACAAGGATATTTTGCAATGAAATTAGCATTCGAACCAGTTTACGCATTTGCAGACTGGCCCAGGCCAAGATACAAGATTGGAGAATCATATCGAGGAAACGTCTATGTTGTTAATGATCTCCACGAGAAGATCCATGCTGAAGTAATTGTAGAGAAAATTTCAACACGAGGAAAAGAAGAGATCTTCCGGAAGAATCTCGAATTACCAAAGGATTCATTACTACGCATAGGAAAAATTACATTTGAGCTAACAAAAGATGTTGTTGGATTTCAAATCATTCTGAAATACAAAGATAAGGAAATCGTAAATCGCTATGAATTAAAATTGCAAGGATGTAAACATTAGTGATTTTTACGATTGTGATAATTTGTAAGAGATAAAAATCAAACTACAGATTTTGCAATCAGTTTTAGTGTTTGCTTAAGAAGCATTGCTAAATTTGAAGGAAGCCCAGTTATATCAACACTCATGAAACCACGTATTAAAAGAGCTTCCGCTTCTTCCCTAGAGAAACCTCTTGCCATCAACCAGATAATCTTTTCTTCTCCTAACTTACCTATTGCTGCCTCGTGAGTAAGAGATACATCTTGTGATTCTGCAATCAATTGTGGCACTGCAACAATTCTTGATTTAGTAGATAAAAGAAGACCTTGACAATCGATATGTCCCTTAACATTTTTGGCTCTACCGTAGATGTAGCCGCGAGCAATTATTTCTGCAACATCTTTCGTAATTGACCGCGAAACTATTTGGGCCGAAGCATTTTCACCTTGAAGATAAACTTCATATCCCGTATCCGCCTTTGCATTACCATTCAATGCAAGAATTGATGAAAGGTATGCTGTAGCACCGTTATACAAAATCACACGTGGAAGCATTTGCAGTGTCTTTAGTTCTGTAAAAGCAATGTAATGAGACACGTATTCTCCTCCTTCTTTTACTATTACTCCAGTTCGTGGATATACGTACATAGCACGACTCCATTTGTGAATCATGACATAGTTCACTCTTGCTTTTCTGTTAATGTAAATCTCTGTTACTCCCGCATGTAATCCAATGGTTTCACGCATCATCATACAGCCGGTTATCACATTGACTTCACTTCCCTCCTCTGCAATGATTATATTATGTGGCGCCTGCAGACTTCCATGTTCTCGCATGAGAAGACATGCTTGAATCGGTATTTTCAATTTTACTCCTTTTCTAACACGAATAAAGTATCCCCCTCTGCCTTTCAACTCAGCAATTGCAGTAAATTTATCCTGATCCACTGAAACTGCATTCCAAAACCATTCTAGAATGTCTTTTCCATATTCATCGATAGCATCTTCAAGACTCATTAATTCCACTCCCGGATGTTTTGCTATAGCTTTGATGATTTGAGATTCAAACTGGTAAAAAGAGCCCATTCTTTCTTTTTCACTGACATCTATGCCGACCAACGATAGCTCATTAGAATACTCAGACAGATTTACATCTATGGATGTTTTCTTTGGAATGAACTTTGTAACATCTACGTCTATTCCGTACTTAGGTGGTTTATCTAATGCTTTTTTAGCTCTTTCTCTTATTTCATTCCTCCAACTCATATATTTCGCCTTTAAAACGCTTGATACACATTTTGAAACCATACCTAAATATGTGGTTTGAAATTAAATCGGCGTCCCCATGACATATCATCGTACCATCAATCATAACGTAGGCTCTCGTTGCATTGATGTATTTCGCTAGATATCCAACATGCGTTATTATCAGTCCGCCCTTTAAACCATTTTTAACCATCTCAGAGATAGCTCGTCCTATCAAAGCTAAACTCTCTGGGTCAACGCCAGAATCTGGTTCATCAAAAATTACGAAGCGTGGCTTCTGAAGCGCTGTTAAAAAAAGTTCAACTCTCTTCCTTTCCCCTCCAGAAAAACCAACGTTAACCTCTCTTTTCAACAATTCATGTAATTTGAGTACTTCAATTAATTTAAACATTTGATCTTGAGACATACCATAACGCGATGCAATTTCAAATGCCAATTCTTCAAGCGTTATTCCTCGCAAGTCTGGAGAAAACTGAAACGTCGCCGTCAACCCAAGTTTTACTCGCTCCTCCATCGACATATTAGTAATATCTCTTCCATCAAAAATTATTCGCCCAGCTACGATTTTATATTTCGGATGCCCTAGGATTGCCATAGCAAGCGATGTTTTACCAGAGGCATTAGGTCCGTACAAGAGAACCAATTCGTTTTCGTTAACATAAAACGTTGCATCTTTGACTACAATCTTGGTTCCAACGCTTACTTTTAAATCCTTGCATATCAGAAGATGCATCAAATCCCCTCAGATAATACCAGAAAAAGGCATATATTGGAGAAATTTATACTATAGTAAAATTAACGGAAAAATAAAACTAAAAAACTATTTGACGTTAAAAATAGCGAGAGAAAGAGATAAATTATGCTCGTACCCTGGCGTTTTATTCGAACATGGACTTGCTTTGCTTGTGGAAGATGTTGCAAGAAATATGTTGTTCCTCTTTCTAATGAAGAAGCAGAAAGGCTTATGAGAAAATATGGAAAGTTCGTAGTTGAAAAAATCGGCAGAAGGTACTTCATCAGAAAAGTCAATGGAAGATGCATATTTCTTAGAAATGGTTTATGCACGATCCAAGAGGATAAGCCAAAAGCGTGTAAGTTGTGGCCATTTTATATTTATAAAAGACCAAGAAAATCAGAAGATGTAAAATATGCTTATATTGAATACAAGAATGAGGACTTCTATGTTTATGTGGACACATTCTGTAAGGGAATTAACTGGGGAGTAACCTCTATTAAGCCTGTTATTCTCGAAGCTTTGAGAATTTACCTTGGAGAGAAAGTACGGCAGCAATATACAACATCTCCATTTCCACGAACTCGTAAGCCTTCTCCTTTAGTTTCATATGTTTCCAAAACTGACCTTAAAACTATTGTTGTTCGCGAATTAATTTAGATATTCCCTTCTTTGGATTTTTGAGAGAAAAATGGGAGTTCAAAAGCTTGGGCAATTGATTAGAGAGTTGAACGTAGGATACGTTTTAACAAGTCCAGATACCTTACGTGGAAAAATAGTTGCAATTGATGCACTCCCAACCATATACCAGATGCTTGCAACCATAAGAGATAAGCGAGGATATTTTCTGAGAGATAAGAAAGGTAGGATTACTTCGCACCTCGTAGGATTATTCAATAGAACAATAAAATTGCTTGAATTAAGAATCATTCCCGTATTTGTCTTTGATGGTCCGCCACATCCTCTAAAGTTGCAGATTATAAGAGAAAGAAAAGAAGAGAGAATGAAGTGGAGAGAAGAATTTCTTAAAGCAATAGAAGAAGGAAAAAGAGAAGAAGCTATTAAATTAGGAAAACGCGCAATGATGGCTACGACAGATATTATATTGAGTGCCAAGGAGTTACTTATTCTGATGGGAATTCCCGTAATTGAGGCAAAACATGATGCAGAAGCACAAGCAGCTTTCATGTGTAAAAGGAAAGATGCACACATAGCTGCTACACGAGACTGGGATATTTTTATCTATGGTTGCCCAGAGGCTGTGCTTCATTTTAAATTGACGATAACTCCATTTGATGTTCCTAAGGCAACATTATACAGATTAGATGATATTCTAAAAGCGCTTCAAATAAGTTATGAACAATTTATTGATTTGGCGATTCTACTCGGAACAGACTTTAATCCTGGTGGATTTGAAGGAATCGGTCCAAAAACTGCTCTAAAATTAATTAAGCTATATGGATCGCTTGAAAGCATTCTAAAATCAAGAAGATTAAAATGGAAGTGGGATGTTCCTCCAGAGAGAATTAGAGAAATCTTTTTACATCCTCCTGTTAACGAAAAGTATCATATTGAAATAAGAGAGCCTAATGAAGAAAAGCTATATGAGTTTTTAGTAGAAGAGCATGATTTTAATAAAACACGCGTTAGGAAGAGATTACGTGAGCTCTATCAAGCAATCAATGCTCTGAAAATGAGTAGGAGTCTTGAATATTTCTTGGCGTAATTTTGAATATTCTATCAAAATATTGAATATTTTGCAATTGAGAACCAAAAACATTAACATTCATATTTAAAATCTTTTTATAAAATATAAATTCTTTACAAAAGTGGTGAATTTTTTGAGGAAATACATTGTGATGTTTATATTAATCACGCTAGTGATGCTTCCAAATAGCATTAAATGCGAAGAGACTACTCCAGTGCCAGTTTTATCTGTTGTGAAACATGTGTCCAAAACAATTGTAGCCGTTGGAGAAAACATAACGGTCACGGTGGAAATAATTAATACCTCCAACAAAACAGCATACAACGTTACATTGATTGAGCCAAGATACCCAGAGTGGGCTTTCAAAGTTTATGGTGAACCAAATGCTAGTTGGAGAGTATTAGAACCTGATCAGAGAGTATATAACGTTTACACTTTGCAAATATTGACTGCTTCACTTGAGGAAATTAGTTTGGGATATGCCTATGTAATATGGTATGATGAAAACGGAACAAGATATGATGGACGCTCAGAAGAAATTGTTATCCGAGTAGTCCCAACAAGAGCAGAAAAAATCCGCGCATCATTGTTTATTAGCAGGGCAGTACTATTTGGAATTCCGCTATTTGTTGCTCTTGGAATTGCTCTCGTGGTTGGTGAGTTAATCGTTTATTGGAAGTGGAGAAAATATGAACGCGAACGCAAACGACGCAAACGCAGGTGATGAAAATGCCACGAAGAAAAAAAGAGGCACTAGATGAAATCGATTATGGAATAATTAGAATACTTCTAGCACATGGCGGGAGAACACCACTTTCAGATATTGCAAAGCAACTAGGAGCAAGCATCGGAACTGTTAAAAGACGTTTAGAAAATTTAATAAAAAGCAAAGTGATTCAAGATATTATACCTATTGTAGAACCAAGTTTGTTTGGATTTCATGGCTCTTTAATTTTAGTTCGATTCAAGGAACCTGGCGCAGAAAAAGTTCTTGAGATTTTAGAAAAAGACCCACGTGTGATATTTGCTGCTAAGGTAACTGGAGAATACGATTTAGCTTTTGTGTTCCTCTTTAAGGATCACGCAGAACTCTCGGAATTCATCAATTCGTTGCTCGTAACACGCATCATCGAACGAACAAGCACCTTTGTGATTCTAGAATGGAATGTGATTCGTTTTAAGCTTCCATTGGAAGAAAGCAAAACGTCATAGATAAAAGAAAAGCCATGATGGTTCTGGTTTATATTTTCCAACGATATTAATCCTTGTCCCGCAATATTTGCAACGATTATTTTCATCTAATTTACATTCCACAACAGAAAACCCTCGTCTCCGAATAACTGGCCGTCCACATGATGGACAAAAAGTAGTTTCTCCTTCCTCATATAATATGTTGCCCGTATAAACATAGTGCAAGCCTACTTTTTTCATTGCAATTTCGCGTGCGTGTAAGAGAGTTTTTGCTGGTGTGGGGGGCACATGAGTCATTTTGTAGTTTGGGTAGAATGCCGTAAAATGCAAGGGGACCGCATCTGGTCCGAATTCATCATAAATCCACTTTGCCACTCCTTCGAAAAATTCATCCTTATCATTGTAACTTGGAATTATTAAGCATGTTACTTCAACATGTATTCCATTCTCTTTCATCGTTTTGATTGTTCTCTTTACAATCTCGAATCCATCCCGGGCACCACATACTTCTCGATAAAATCTTTCATCTCCTTTCAAATCAACATTTGCAGCATCAATTATTTTCATGAGCTCTCTTAATGGCTCTTCTTCAATGTATCCGTTTGTCACCAATACATTCTTTATTCCCTCCTTTCTAGCAAATTTTGCAGTGTCGTAAACATATTCAGCAAATATTGATGGTTCGTTGTAGGTGTAGGCGATCGATGTGCAATTATATGTTTTTGCTAATTCTACGGCTCTCTTTGGAGGTAATTCATCAAGGGGGATTGGTGGTGTGGTGTTTCCTTTTTTAAAACGCGCTTGAGAGATAAACCAGTTTTGGCAGTGCCGGCAGAAGAAATTACAACCTATCGTTCCAATTGAGAATGCTGCAGATCCTGGATAGAAATGAAATAGTGGCTTTTTTTCTATGGGATCAACGGCCCATCCGCTTGTTTTCCCGTAAATGAGGGATACTAATTTATTACCAATTCTCATCCTGACTCCGCAGGCTCCGACATCGCCTTCTTCTTTGAATACGCAATGTCTTGGACATAGATTACATCGAATTGCTCCATCAGTTTGGAGTTCCCACCATCTTGCTTCTTTCAATGCTTCCCCCAAAGAAGATTTCCTAATCAACTTAAAAAGTTATTTCTGATTTTATTGGCTACGGATCTGTTCATTAGGCATGTAATTTTTGATATTTTTGAATATTTAATAATGAGGTTCTTAGTACCTAACATTTTTTCGTGAAATGTGAAATCTTGTTTCATCGTTGATTGAGCCAAGATTAGTCGTATTTTTCCCTCATGGCGATTTCCACTGGATCATGTCCATCATGTTCAATTCACTAAACTTTGTTTCAGTTTTTAGCATTCATGCCACAATGATGAAAGTAACTCATCATGAATTCATCATAATCTGAATAATTTGAATATCAAATCCGCTAAGATATAGCATCAAAAAATGTTAGTACTGAGCCCTACCCTAACATTGTTTTCTTTGTGCTTTTGTTAATCTGGTTTCTCCAGAGCTTTGATAGGTGCAGAAACATCTCCTCTCATGATGAAAGTTATCCAAAAGTACCATACGAAGAAATTTAACCACTTTCTAAGTACTTTAAGTTTAGGAACATGTTTCAGGACGAAAAGAATGAAACTACAGATAATTCGAGAATTCGATCCATGGAAATCCCCTCTGTGTACGTGTCCTCCTAAATACTCATTTCAACCTTACACTGGATGTTCTCATTCGTGCCTTTATTGTTATGCGAGATCATATATTTCTCGCTTTACACGAGGGAGTTTCATAAGCAGGCCAAAACGAAATTTAATTGAACGTTTGCTTCATGACATACGCATTATTGATAAATCAAAGCCAATTAACATGAGTACAAGCTCCGATCCGTACCCTCCGCAAGAGAAAAAATTTTTAGTTACTCGTAAGTCTCTCAGTATACTTCTACGTCATGACTGTAAAATTTTGATAACAACTAAAAGCAATCTTGTAATACGAGATATTGACATAATTTACAATAAACCCGTCGCTGTGATGATTACAATAACTACGCTAGATGATAATTTAGCGCGGAAAATTGAGCCAGGAGCGCCACCACCATCTGAACGAATTTCCGCTGTTCAAAAACTCGCCGAACATAACATTCCAGTTGGCGTTAGAATAGATCCCATTATTCCGTATTTAAATGATGATCTTGAGATGTTAAAAGAGCTCGTGAAAGAAGTAATTTCGGCTGGTGCTAGGCATATAGTTACAAGCACATACAAAGCGGATCGAGTGTCCTTCAAGCAATTAATCAAGGTTTTCCCAGAATACGAAGGAAAGTGGAGAAAACTTTACTTTGAAGATGGTGAAAAAATTGGTCGTTATTGCTATTTAAGCCAAGATCTTAGGAAGAAATTTCTCTCTATAATAATCAAAACAGCGGATAATTACGGAATCACGTATGCAACATGTCGCGAAGGTCTCCCTCTTAGGAAATCCCCCTCATGTGATGGATCACATTTAATTTTGTCTCAAACAATTCGTGCATGATGTAAATTATTTTTGGTTCTTCCTTTTCATAATCTCTTGTAATTCATTCCAACTAATAATCAGCAAGTCTCGAAACTCGTCGAGCTTCATAGGGATATCCCTTAATTCCTCATCCTCGGTTAATAAAACGCCTGTAAAAATCTCTGCTGTTGCAACGATAATTCTATCAAAGAAATCTCTTATACCTGCATCAAAGAGAATATCATCTAAAACACTAATTTCCTTTGTAATTATTTCTGTTGGAATTAACTCGTCAGTTGTTTGCAAATATTCCAGGGTCTCATTGTATACTTTTCTCATATATTTTAATTTGCTTCTATCTCGCTTACACAGTTTAATAATTTTCCACTTAATTTCAATCAGGGAAACTGGGTTATAATATAGCTCCACATTCATTTTCAACAATCTTTTAAGATCATTCTTTGAAAATTTTTCAGTTTTGATTTCAAATAATGGTAACAAGTAAGTTGTATCTAACAAAATTTTAGTGATTTTCATTTAAAGATCTCCTCCTGTATTTCCTCTGATAACTTCTCAAACTCTTCCACAGTTATCTCGATTTTTACACCTCGTTTTTTGAGTAAATCCTCAATTGATCTCCTTGGCTTAATTAATAAACCATCTTTGGTAATTACCGCAATAACCTCGCGAGCTCCCTCTATGCCAAGTATTTTTCTTATTTCTTTTGTAGTGTAAATCTCCCCCTTTGAACCGACTTTAAGCTTTACTATTGTTCTCATACCATTCCCCTATTTCAGAAACTTCGGAAACTTCAGATATAATAAGGAATAAGAAAGAATTAAAAGTTCGGCTCTAACCAAAGCTACTATGTTGATTTCAATAGAAATTCATTTATTTTTCTTTTAAGTTCGTCAAGACCTTTGCCAGTCTTAGCACTAACTTTTATAATAGGTGCGTTTGTCCACATTCCGATGAATTCGATTTTCTTCTCTATGTCAGGTATATCCTTATCAATTTTGTTCGTTACAACAATGTGCGGTTTTTCAAACAATTTTAGCTCAGAAAGAACTTCTGCTGCTGCTCGTGTTCTAAATGCAAAGATATCATATTCGTCAGAAACATCAACTACCCATAATAACATATCAGCATTTCGCATTTCATCTAAGTTAATAGCAAAGGATTTAATTATCCTTGGGTCCAGACCCGCAGCGAATCCAATCGTATCTACTAGGAGAACATTTTTTAACTCCGGAATTGAAACGAATTTGCTAGCAAGCGTTGTGAACGGTTTCGAATCCACTTGTGCCTTCTGTGTTCTTGCAAGCGCATTGAACAAAGAACTTTTACCGGCATTGAAATAACCAACAAGACAAACAAACTTAAATCCTTCTTCTTTTCTTCGCTTAATGTATTGCAGTTTTTGTTTTCTAAGAGTTTCTATCTTCTCCCTAATCAAAGAAATTCTACGTCTTACGTCTCTCCACGTCCATTTCCAAGCATATTCACCACCCGCTCTAGTATATGGTCTTTCTCCCGTTTTTCGAAGTTTTACCCAAAGTTTCAGATAAGGTAATTGTCTTCTTAGTTGCGCAAGTTCAATTTGAAGTTTCGATACAGCATCTGTTGCATGCTTATTGAAAATCTCCAATATTACGTCATTTCGATCCATTACTGATCTTTTTACAGTTTGCTCTATGTTAAACCTTTGAATTGGTGAAAGAGAATTCCAAATTAAGATTACGTCTACTTGCTTCTCTTCAGCAATTTTTGCAATTTCCTCAAGCTTCCCACGACCGAATAGGGTAGCTGAGAAAGGTGCAGGTTTTGTTTGAATTACCTCCTCTACAATTTCATATCCTACAGTTTCACAAAGCAGCCGAAATTCATTAAGCTTTAATCGCCAGTCAGTCTCTCTAAGTAATCTTAGCATCGCAATTATTGCTTTCATATCTTCCCCTTTTATCGTTTAATATTGTTTTTAATGAAAATCAAGTAAAAGTTTTTCTTCTTTTGGATTAGCGTGGGGTTATAAATGTTTTTCGTGATATTTGACCCTAATCTCAAGGAACAAGTTATTCAAACATACTTACGTGAAAAACAACTTGTTGAAAACCTCTATCAACAGTTCATTAAAATCCTTGATAGTATACTCACCGATGATAAACTACCTGCTCAATTTGCATCATTCGTATTCTTTGGAGAACCGTCCAATGACGCTCCCATGGCATTGAGGGTAGTAGCTGCCCTTTACGATCTTTTACTAAAAGCGTGTAAGTTGCCTCTCTGGGTATCATTTGGTGACCTAGATCTAGGAGAGGAAGGTATAATTAGACTAATTTATGTTTTTTCTCGTGCCTCGAAAGTCGAAGGATTACCTGGCCGAGTGATTGTTGCACAATTTTCAGATGGTGATGAAAAAGTCATTGTGAATTATTCTCAGGGATCCTTGGAAATGACTTCGCTTCGTGGAGCTCTTGCTTTCTTTGTTACATTGTCGCGATTGATAAAGTGCGAGCCTTTACAATGCTTTGAGAAATTCAAACGTCAAGTCACAACGATCATTAGTAAGATTAAAAGTAAATAATCTTTTCTCCAGAAATAAATGCAATTACTTTGCTCTCCTTCAACTTGGAGGTATCCTCACTAAAAATATTTCTGTCTAATACAATCACCTTTGCTTCAAAACCTCGCGCGATTTTTCCAAGACGTTTTTCAAGGAACAATGCATACGCTGAGTTGTAAGTATAGCAGCGAATTGCGTCAATTAAGTTTATTTTTTCATCCTCATTGGGATGATTAACAGCCCAATAAATCCCATACATGGGTCCAAAAGGCATTGAGTCTGATCCAAAGGCTACAATTGCTCCGGAATCGATAATTGTTCTGAATCTATTTAGCATTTTAGCTCGTTCTTTTCCTAGTCGTCTTTCATACATCCCACCTGGAATCTGCCATTGTAGGAAATTAGGTTGCATAGATAGTATGATGTTAAGCTTCGCTGCTGTCTTTATTTGATCGCCAGTAGCTGCTTCAAAATGTTCAATTCTATGTCTAAGAGGATTACCTTTTGAAATATTCTTTAAAGCGTTTAAGGCTACATCAATTGCTCTATCTCCTATTGCATGTATCGCTAACTGCATCTTTGCTCTTTCTGCGAGTTTAATTATTTCCAGCAAATTTGATTCATCCATTAAAAGTTGACCTTTATTTCCTGGGTCATCTTTATATGCATCATAAAATGCGGCAGTTCTTGCTCCAATGCTACCATCTAAGAAAATTTTGATTCCGTTTAGAATTATTCCATTGGATTTCCATCCCTTCCAGAATCCAAGGTCTATTAGCATCTTAGCGTATTCATAATAAAAATAAAGACAGAGATTAACCATCAACCTTTCTTCAGACAAAAGCCTTAATGCCATTAGAGTTCGTGGCGACAAAAATTCGCCTACAGCAATAACTCCTTCCTTTAAGCACATTTCCTGAGCTTTGAGAATTCCTTGTGCTAGTTTTTCAATATTGCTTTTGAGATAAGATTCTATCTGTTTCATTGCCTCTTCTCGAAGAATACCCTTTTCAATGTCAATATTACGTCCTTTTTGAATATTAAAGAAATGAATTACTCGCGAATTAATTACGGCCATATGACCACAAATGCGTCTTACATACACTAAATGATCAGGCGCGACTTCGTCAAGTTCTTTTCGTGTAGGATATGTAGGATCGTCAGTCCATTGAGTTTCATCAAATCCAGCCACTAATATCCAATCGCCTTTTGGTGTTACTTGTGCTGCTCTCGCAATCAAATCAAGAAAATCTCTCTTCCTTCTCAAATTAAATGCATTCAGCCAGAAAGACCGAAAACCCATATCAGTGAAATGCGCATGAGCATCGATAAAAGCAGGAAGAATATTTCTCTCGCCGAAATCTAAATCTGATTTTTCAGATACATTTAAATCGACTATTCTATCACCGATAATTTTCAAATTCTCAACGAATTCATCGCCAGAGAATATTTTTCCTTTAATTATCACTCGTGTTCACCTGCACATGTTTTAAAATTTAACGATAAATACTTTTTGTGAATTCATTTGAAATTGTGGGGGTTAAAGATGTCAAAAGTCTTCCTAACATTCTCACTGCCTGCAAAAAGAGTTAAAATGCTACTCAAAAATAACGAAAAAGGAAAAAAATTAATAGAGAAGACTTTTGGAGTTACCTTGCAAATTACACGCGAAGGAAAGATTACAGCTTATGCACCAGAGGACAAGGCAGATGTTTTATATCGCCTTAAAGATTTATTTGATGCACTTAACTTAGGTTTCAAGCTTGAAGACGCTCTACTATTAGCGAAAGATGAATACCTATTTAGAACTGTTAATTTAAAAGAATTTGTAAGACCAAGGAGACAAAAGGAAGATTTATGGCGAATTAAATCGAGAATAATCGGAGAAAAAGGACGCGCAAAACGTTTAATTGAGGAACTCACAAAAACGAAAATCGTCGTAAGCGACGAAAAACCAGAGGTTGGAATTATCGGTCCCTTCGATAGAATTGATCTCGCTGTTGAGGCAATAAGGAAAATAGCGAATGGTGCTCCCCATGGTAGAGTATGGCAATGGTTGGAGAGAGAAATAAGCATGCTAAAAATAACTCAGCTTGAAACTCCCTCCTTAAGGGATCTCTGGGTTTTAGAAAAAAAGGAAGAGGAAGAACGATAATTAGCTAATTCAAGTTTTTCCTTCATTATTGATTGAATAGATAATACCTCTTGTCTCTTTTATTTAAAAATTAGTTTTTGGATTATGTTTACTTTCCTACTTATAAATAGTAAAAAAACGAGGTTATATGCATGGATTTCAGCGAAATTTTTGATTTTATTTTCCATATTCTCCCGTATCTGTTAGAAGGCTTTATGGTATCAGTACAAGTTGCAGTTCTTTCCTTTTTGCTTGGTTTAGCAATTGGCTCAATAATGGCTTTTGCACGATTAAGCAGAAACCCCGTCTTTAATAAAATTGCCACAGCATACATAGAATTCTTGCGTGGAACTCCTCTTTTGGTTCAGCTTATGATAGTATATTTCGCAATTCCAATTGCGTTACGCATACACATCGAAGCATGGGTTGCGGGTATAATAACGATGGGTATAAATAGTAGTGCATACCAGGCTGAGATTATTAGATCGGGGATAAAGGCCATTCCACAAGAACAAGTAGAAGCAGCACAATCCGTTGGGCTCTCTCGGTGGCAGATTATGCGCCATATAATCTTACCACAAGCACTTAGATTTGTTATTCCTGCACTTGTTAACGAATTCGCTACGGTGTTGAAAGATACTTCTCTCTTGTATTTCATAGGAGTTCCAGAATTAATGCGCCGCGCAGACTATATTGCCGCATGGACGTTTAGGTATTTTGAAGTATTCATAACCGCGGCCTTTATTTATTTCGTGGCTGTGTACATTTTTGGAACTCTTTCTAGGGTATTAGAAAGAAAACTAGCAATTCCCGGAATGATTGTTAGAATATAGGAACTTCAAATACATTCATCAATATTATTTTTAATTCTTAATTTCTCTTTAAGAAATAGACCAAAAGTATTTTATGGGAGAGTGATGCCCGAACCAATACTTAAAGTTAGAGATTTGCACAAAAGTTTCGGCGATCTTCATGTTTTAAAAGGCGTTTCCTTTGACATATATGAAAGAGACCGCGTTGCAATACTTGGTTTTTCTGGAAGCGGTAAATCGACATTACTTCGATGTTTAACTAGGCTTGTTGAACCTGATAAAGGAGACATATGGATAGATGGAATCCACGTCACTTCCCCTAATGCTCCACTTGATAAAATCCGCAAAATTACTGCTTATGTTTTTCAACGATTTAATCTTTGGCCGCATTTAAGAGTTATCGATAATGTTACACTCGCTCTACGAATAGTTCATGGAATCCCCAAGGAAGAAGCAGAAAAAATCGCAGAAAAAGTTCTTAGAAGAGTTGGACTAGAAGATAAAATGTATAATTATCCTGGAGAGTTATCTGGAGGACAACAACAGAGGGTTGCCATTGCTAGAGCCTTAGCCATAAATCCAAAAATAATATTTTTAGATGAACCAACTAGTGCTCTCGATCCAGACTTAATTGCTGAAGTATTGTCAATTCTTGACGATCTCGCAAAGGAAGGTCGAACGATGGTAATTGTAACACATGAATTGGATTTTGTTCAAGATGCTACCAATAGGGTTATGTTCTTATACAATGGAAAAATCGTTGAAGAAGGTCCAACTGAGGAAGTACTTTCGAAACCTAAGCACCCAGCATTCAGAAGATATCTACGAAGATTATTACACAGATTAGAAAAACCAATATAGGACTAATTACAACTTTTCAAGTAATTTTTAGAATTATAATCCAAAAAATACATAAATTGAAAAAAGGTATCTTCACAGAAACTACTTCTTACGCTTGACGACTATTAAGGGAACCATGAGAATTGGAAATATAATTCCAACAGCACTATTAGTAACCAGTGGATCTGGTAATTCAGTTCCACCAAACCATTTTTCTATCAATTGATCATAATAGCCACTCTCAAAGGCCTCTCTAAGAGCATTATTAATCTTGTTAAGTAGTTCTGTATTTCCTTCCGCCACTGCAATTCCGTAACGCTCACCAGTCTCAACTGTGAATACCAACCATAAGTCTGGATCTGTGGCATTGTAATATCTAGCAACAGGAGAATCAAGAATAGCCACGTCAATGTGCTTAGCTTTTAATGCTTGAAGCATATCATATACACGAGCATATCCAACAATTTCAGCAACAAGATGCTCTGTCGCCCAAGCTTCTCCAGTAGTTCCAGTCTGAACACCAACCTTTATAGTTGTTTTGTTTATGTCCTCGACACTCGTAAATTCTGCTCTTCGTTCATATAAAGTCAAAATACCTTGATCTGCATTGTAATAAGGAATTGAAAAATCTACAACCTTCTCACGCTCAGCTGTTATAGTCATTGCTGCAATAATCACATCAATTTTACCAGATTGTAATGCAGGAATCAAAGATTCGAAAGGCATGTCATACCAAACTGGTTCGTAGCCAATTCGCTCACAAATCCAATTCATCAAATCAACATCAAAACCAGCGAACACATATCGACCATCAACTTCTTTAATAAATTCGAATGGTGGATAGTCCGCGCTTGTTCCAATACGAAGTTGTGGCTTAGCAGGAGGCTTTGTTAGCACAAAAATATAATAAGCAGCGCCGAAAACAACAATTGCTGTAATGATTACTGCAATTGCCACTATAACAGGAGTTTTAACCTTAGCCATAACTTACACCAGTGAGTAGTTTCCTAGAAATAAAATTTAAATAAGATATTGTGATTGGTGCATCTATTTAAATATTGTTTATAAATCAAAAATGAATTAATAAAAAAACATTGGATATATATTTCATGGAAAAATGCATACAATACGTTTGATAATCAAAAGTCTTCAATTCGTAGGAATAATGGGCCCGGCGGGATTTGAACCCGCGACCATCGGGTTTCTCTCCCAATTTTTCTCTCCGTCAGGGCGTTCGATTTAAAGGTTAAAAGCCCGACGCGCTACCTGGCTGCGCCACGGGCCCGGGGGTCAATATCCATAATGATTTTAATGATAATCATTTTTAAAATTTGAAATTCTGTATTACATGCGCTCTGGTATTGTTTAGTAGCAAATAAGATACTTTTGAAGTTCGCTAGATGTGATATTTCATTATCAAAGAATTCCATAATTGTTAGAGAATTTACCTTACCTCACCTCCCAGTCATTGAAGACATTTAAAAAATCAATTTTTGATTGTAAATGCTTTTTGGGGGATTATGCTTATTGTAATTCAATAATTCGCATAAAAAGACTACTAGATTTCATATTTGGTAAAACTTATTCAAGTCAATTAATTTCTCTCCAGTTATTTTCTCGCAAGCGAATATTGCTGAGCTTGCGCATCCATCAACTCCTGAGCTTAATTCTTGAGCGGAATCTCCGGCAACATATAGGTTTTCTATTGGGGTTTCTGAACCAATTCTTTTCTCCCAATACCAATCTATTGTTCTTCCGATTCCATCGACTATCGGGAATAATACTGCTGTTTTCCAGTCCCAGTCTTTTTCAAAATTGAATTCTTGGAATATATTGCTCATGTCGTCTATTATGTCTTTGACTAGTTTCTCTTTATTTAATGGCTTCTTTAAATCAACTAGAATAGCAATGCTTAAAACATAGCGTCCTTTAGGTGCTTGTTTTAGTTCTGGACTGACTTCATAAATTAAGTAGTATGAATTCACTTTCTTGACTTCTGATCTTGGAATGAGTATCCAAGTGCCAATGGGTTTTCTTGTTAGTGGCTTTTTAGCACCTCCAATGATTAGAAAAAGGCTCGTAGCTTCTTCTTTTCCTTTTTCTAATCTGTCTTTAAAATCTGGTGGAATTTTGTCTTCCTCGATTAGATCTAGCAGAAAATACACTGGTGCTGCAAATAATATTTTTCTTGCCTCGTAGATTTTTATCTTCAGCTTTTACAGCCACGGCTTTGTTGTTCTTCACAATTATTTGGGATACTCTTGTGTTTAACTTCATTTCTCCACCGTTTTGATGAATAACTTTAGCTAATGCCTCGGCGATTTTACCTACACCGCCTTCCGCAGAGAAAAGAGTTGTTTTGTATTTCCTTATTCCCTTAAGGTATGCTTTCATACAAAGTATTAAGTCTCCAGCCGAGTTCTTAGTGGGATCATTGAGTGTTTGATAACCTGCTGAAAAGCCGTCGGTAAATAATTCGCGTGCATTCTCATCAAAATCGAACTCATCATATAGGTCATTTAAAGGTCTATATGCCCACTTTTCAATGACTTCACTAAATGAGACTTTTTTCACATACTTGAGAAATTTCCTTAATTGAAGCTTTGCTCGAAATGAAATCCAGGGATATGCTCGAAGTTGTTCCAGGATTCCAACTGGTGGTTTGTGTAATTTACCGTTTTTATAAAAGTATGGCATTTTGACTAACTTAAAATTGAAATACCTTTTGGCACCGACCAAATCTAATACTAGTTCTAAGTAATTATTCATAGCAAAGACATGATGACCAAAATCAATGCTATAGTCTGTTCTATCTGTCCAGCCCCATTCTTTTGGTGTTCTAGTAGCGGCTCTTCCTCCTATGAAATTGTTTTGGTCAAATATTACCACTTTATACTTTCTTGATAATAATGCGCCGGCGATTAATCCGGTAAAGCCTGCACCGACTATGATGATATCTACCAAAACTGTCTCCATTTTTCTTCATTTCAAAAGTTGAAAGGCTCGCGAAAAATGAACTTGATATCTGTTATGTTATAAGAATTTTTAAGAAAACTTCGCTGCTGCTCAGTACATGACGAGTTTAGAATTTTTCTAGTATTCTTTTTAATTCGGTTATCACATATTTTGCATACTTACTGTCTTTTCCAACACAACACAGAATTTCTTCTCCAACTTCCTCATAGTTAATATTATGTTGTTCTGCTATGTATTTTGGAACTACTGCTACATCCGCTCTACTATTCATCACTGCATTTAATGCCGCTGAATCAGTTTCAACGGGAAGAATCTTGGATGCGTATTTTCTCGCAATTTTTATTAATGCTGAATCTCTTCTTGCTGCTACTATTTGTATTTTTTCATAAGTTTTAACACATACGATTTTTCTCCTTATTTTTACCTCGCAATTTATTTCGTCTTCAGGAAGACAACTAATGCTTACAATATCTGCTTCTCCTGTTTCGAGCATTGTCTTAGCAATTGAATTTCCTGTCTTAATGAAATATGCTCTTATTCCTCTTTTCCACAAGGCTTTTATTATGATTTCAAATATTTTATCCCACGATCCTGCAATGATTACATCTGCCCATTTTCTCGTGAAATAAGATGCTTCAATTTCACTGTTTTCTTCGATTTTCTCTTGTAATTCACCTATGGAGAAAATTACATTTGCTCTTCCAAATGTAAGAACTGATGACGATCTTGCGGGAAGGGGTATTAGAATATTTCTTCCTTTCCCTTTTTTTAGAATTGCTGTCTTGAAAGTTCTTCTTCCGCGTGTTCCATAAACGGACCGCAGTAAAATGCCAGTAATTTTCTGTTCATGATGTATTGCTCCAAGCATTTTTTTGAGAGCAGGAATGAGTAGATTTCTTGTTGCAATTACCGCTGATGTGGGGTGTCCGGGTAGTCCTATGATAATTTTATCTTGAATCTTTCCAATTAGAACGGGCTTTCCTGGTTTAACTTGAATCCCATGAACTAATATTTCAGATTTTGGAAATGACTTTATTGCATTTCTCAATAAATCTGAATATCCTACCGAAGATCCACCTGTGCAAACTATAAGATCCGCAGTTCCAAGAGCTTTCTCTAATGCTTCTTGAATACACTCTAAAGAATCTGGAAGCTTTTTGCAAAATACTACATCTCCACCATGTTTTCTTATGAGGTAACTCACAGTATAAGTGTTTACATCATAGATTTTTCCCTTTGATAATTCCTCCCCCGGTTCGATAAGCTCATTTCCAGTAACAAATAATGCAATTCTCGGCTTTCTTTTCACACGTACTCTTCTTATTCCAATTGATGCAAGAAGACCCAATGCTTGAAAATCGAGAACTTCTCCTTTCATTAAAACTAACTCGCCTTTTTCAATGTCAGAACCAGCAAATTGCACATTTTCTCCTGGGAAAACACTTTTATATACAAAAATGCAATCGCCTTCCTTCTCGGTAAATTCTAAAGGAACAACTGCATTAGCACCAGATGGAAGCATTGCTCCAGTATCGATGGCAACGGCTTGTTTTTCATTAATTCTTATTCTAGCAGATTCTCCAATTCTTACATATCCAATCAATTTTAACTTCACTGGATTATTCTCAGAGGCCCCAAATGTATCTTCTGCACGAACAGCATATCCATCCATTTCCGCTCTATCAAATGGTGGTACATCTATTGGTGAATATATATCTTCAGCGAGAATTCTATCGCCAGCATTTAAAAGGTCGACCTCCTCTGAGTCTTGGATTTCCTTTATATTGCTCAGTAGTATATTTAGGGCCTCATCTAGGCTTATTAATCGCTTAAATAGTTTGCTTGCATGCACTTTTTATCACTACCACGAAAAAATTCTATTTCTAGTCTTCAATAATAATTATTTCTACCAGATCCCCGTCCCGCAGATTTAAGGCCTTGCGTAGATAAACGGGAGACACAAGCTCAATAACATTCGGAGGATGCCTTGAGAGCTCCGGCCTTACTATCACACATGGGAAAATTTTTTCCCCTCTTTTGACAAAACCATACGAAAAACGAATTGCTCCCCCTGCCCGTGGTCTGAAAAGCTTTGATAACTTTAGACTCACTCCATCTGCGTCATTTAAAATCACATTTAAGGTTCCTGGAAAAGGCTTCTCTTTAAATATTCTCGAAAAGAAAGAGTAGTAAGGTTCTTTGGATACGTAATAGCCTCCTTTTCCTAGCCCACTTGTGACGACTCCTTTAACAATGATTTTTTTCATTTTAAACCCCTTTCATACATGTTGTTCCGTCGCTTCGGCCTTCGAAACCCCTCCAGATAAAACATCTAATGCTGCTTTTCTTACTCTTTCGCGATATTCTTCTAAAGTGTAAATCCTAATGATGTATAAAAACGCACGTAATGTTTCCGCTATATCAGAAATCTCTGTGAGCGATTTTATCTCGCCATTTTTCATTAAGATAGAAATACGCATGGGATCCTCTGATAAAAAGGAGTAGGGTATCGTTGGAAGCGTAGGCGCATCAATTATTACAAAACGAGAATCTACGTTTGCTTCCTCTGCAATCATTTGCCGTAATGTTTCTCGAGTTTTTCTACTCTTCATTATACCAAGCAAATCTGCTGCAGGGAGACCAACCTTAACTAAGGCAGAAAACTCATAAGCAACTTTATATAACCTTCTATTCGCCAATCGCTCTATATACTCCCGTGATTTGCTCGCATGCAAGAGCTTTGTCCACATAATGTAATCATCATACTTAACATATTCGTTCAAATCATCGATTGCTTGACCAAGATTAAGTTCATCATTTGCCGCTTTCAGTGCTTGGTCAATTAAGATTTGCGCTGCACGAGATGTTTTATGGAAATATATCGCTTGAAAACAAAGCGCCCTGCCAAGTAACATCATCTCTAATGCTTGTTTTGCTTTCTCATGAATTACAATGTGATTATCCTCAACATTCATAAAGAGAATAATACGCTCACTATCAATTAAACCATAAGGAACACCAGTATGATACGAATCTCTCGGAAGCCAATCAAGTTTATCAGCATCAATAGCAGAACCAACAATCTCCTTCAAGAAAGGCCTGTCTCTAACCTTTTTAATCTCCTTACCCGCAGCACACTCTGCAACGATTTCTGGATTACATCCAGCTTTTTCGATTTCAGATGAAAGCAACTCTAGAATTATCCGCCGCGTAAAATCTTCATGGTTTTTCCCATATAAATCAAGCAAACCTTCAGCAGCATGTGAAAATGCGAAATGACCTACATCATGTAGAAGTCCCGCGAGATAAACAGTTCTTTTGTCCTCCTCTGTTAGTCCATCTTCTCCCCTTTCTCTTAGTCGCTTATCTACAACATTGGCTATTTTCAATGCTAAATGTGCAACACCTAATGAATGTTCAAACCGCGTATGATTCGCTGCTGGATAAACTACTTCTGCTCCAGCCAATTGGCGTATTCTTCGTAGTCTTTGAAAAGCAGGATGATCTATTATGGGTAAGGCCCAATCTTCGATTTCATAAAAGCCCCAGATTGGGTCTTTAATAATTACTGGCATCTGAATCCCACAGAAAAAGAAGTAGGAAGTTTATATTGAATATACTTTTTGAAACTATCGAAATGATAAGGAAAAATGTATACATCGATTTTATTTTACTCTCTTTTGGCTTTTGAAATAGTTTTCTACATCTTCGCGATATTTCTTGATAAATGCTTTTTCGAGATCTATTTCTAGTAAATTTGCTACGGATACTAGCCATGCTAGAACATCAGCAATCTCTTCTTCAATTTGTTCCCGTGGTTTTTCTTTATTAATTACTGACACGAGCTCCCCTAACTCTTCAACCAACCAAAGTAAGGTTCTCCACAAGCCTCTTGCGGAATCACGGTGAAAATACGCATTTCTTATTATTTCTTGGATTTCCTTTAAGGTTAAACTCATTCTGTACACCTCATTTCATTTTAATGATAATAAAATAATTAAATGTTCAATATGTTGAACTTTTTATACAAATTCCTACACCCTTTATTAAGGGGAACTCAATGACATCGAAAGATAATTTTGACGAGTTTATAAAAAAGTTGGAGAAAATCATTGAAGAGAAGGTAGAAAAAGCAGTAAAACGTGCTCTTGAAAAAGCAAGGATTGAGAAAAAGGAAGCAAGGAAAACCGAGTATCCCGCTGTTTATATTGATGTAAATAAAATTGTTTCTCGAGTAATGGAGACCGTCTCTAAAACGATGGATGAAGTTGCTAAAAGGTTATCTGAGGTAAGCAAAGAACTTCGCCAGCAAGAACATAGGGTTACTAAAATTATCCAGACACCATTCACAAAAGTTGTTAAGATTGTTGAAACTCCGCCTAGTGTACCATCGCCACCTAGTTCGCCATCAAAACCGAAAGTCAAAATTATACGCTTTGATGATGAACACGTCATTGATACTCAAAAAATAATGTCTGAAATTCGTCAAGAAATTGAGAGTGCATTGAAAAAGGAACTTAAGAAATCATTGATAGAGACTACTGCATATGCTTCTGAAGAAAAACCAAGTTCAGAAATGTTAGATTATGCTGCGGAAATTTTTGATGTTCTTGCAAATAGGGAAAGATTAAGACTTCTCTTTCTCTTAGAAGAAAGAGATCGATACTTTGTTGAATTAAAAGAACTGCTTAAATTAAGTCCATCCTCTCTTAGACTTCATTTAACAAAACTAATGTCACTTGGACTTGTTTCGCAAGAAAAAGCTCGTGGGAAATACTATATAACCGAGAAAGGTAAGCATTTGCTAGCATTTCTGAAACAATTTCTCGCTGATTTCAAGAGATATATGGAGGAAGAAGGGAGTGAAGCATGAGAGATATTTTAATGTTTATCATTGGTTCATTGTTAATCTTCTTTGGACTAATAACTACGTCTTTCGGATATCTGCTAATCAGTCTTGGTGTGTTATTAATTATGTTTGTTGGCATTGTTCCTAATGAGTTTGTGGCTATTGTAGGAAAACACTCAAAACTCGGTTGTATTGTAAGTAGATTTGGCATGTTTCTGATAATCTTATATGCTCTTTCATGGTACAAGTTAATTCCACTCATTGCACCAACGATTCTTTATGCTGGAATTTTACTCATCTTCATTGGGTACACCATTGGAAACATTCGTCTATCATCCACTTCATTCGCACTTGCAGGAGCATTTAATGGATTATCTATGGCAAGTTTAATCTCAATTTCAGCATTAATGCTTTTCAAACTAACCAACTATTTCGATTTATTACCAATGCTTTTAATAATCCTATTCTTTGGATTAATTGTAGGTCTAATTCTTTCCGTCACTGCGACAATTAATCCATTTACTTCATCGGAAATAAA
>Ga0190313_1000498_pt1 | contig 23350 bp, 19 predicted proteins | sample 4870071011_MG_FD_169989 | JGI IMG/M metagenome (GOLD analysis project Ga0190313, IMG submission 169989) | Hydrothermal vent sediment bacterial communities from Southern Trench, Guaymas Basin, Mexico - 4870-07-10-11_MG | ecosystem: Environmental > Aquatic > Marine > Hydrothermal vents > Sediment ...
AAATAATTGGTTATATAAGAAAACCTAAGGAAATATTCTTTATTGTTAAATGTAAAAAAGACTTAAATTTATAAATTTTTTAAAACTTTTGGTTCTAAGTAAGAAAAGAGTTTACCAGGTAAATAGAGACCACATCCAAGTATCCAGTGATTATTTTTTAAAATTACATATCCTGGTTCCAGATCAAGGGTTATTTCTACTTTATTTTTTTCTTTTAAAATTAAAATAATTTCTTCAGAAAGAGAAACTATATTTTTTTTAGCTAAATAACCGAATCTTTGAAGAAATACAGAAGTTGGTTTTAGATACTTGGAAACTTTTCTTAAAAATAATAAACCTACTGTTTGAATTTGAAGATTTTTAAGTATTTCTAAATAAGTAGTTTTTGGGAAAAGCCAAAAATTAGAAACTCCTCTCAAAATATCATATTTCTCAAAATAAAAGGCATTAATACCAAACCTTTCTTCTAAATACCCAAGAACCTCTTTTCTTTCTTCCTCTGATACTTTTGGAGGAAATTTAGTTTCCATTGCCAAATTTTATATTTTATACTAAAATCTTGTTTTCGACAAAATGTATTATAAAATTTTTAGACGTTTAAAATTTTTGAAAAGAGGAAAAAAATGGGAATAGCTGAAAAATATAAATCTGCAGGTGTTGATTTAGAAAAAGCAAATCTTTTGGTAGAGATTGTTAAAAAGATAACTAATAAAATTCCTCAAAGAGGAGTTATTTCAGAAATTGGAGGTTATGCAGGATTTTTTTCTTTAGATATTTCTTCTTATAAAAATCCTGTCCTTGTAGCTTCCACAGATGGTGTAGGAACAAAGATTAAAGTAGCTATTATGGCTAATAATCATAAGGGAATTGGGATAGATTTGGTTGCTATGTGTGTAAATGATATAATTACCTGTGGAGCAAAGCCTTTATTTTTTTTAGACTATTTAGCATTTGGGAAATTTGATGAGAAGGTATTTTCAGAGTTAATAGAAGGAATAGTTGAAGGGTGTAAAATTTCTCAATGTGCACTTTTAGGTGGAGAAACTGCTGAAATGCCGGGGATGTATGCTCCTAGAGATTATGATTGTGCTGGATTTGTTATAGGAATTGTAGAAAGGGATAAAATTATAGATGGTTCTAATGTTTCTATAGGAGATGTTATTTTAGGAATACCTTCAAGTGGACTTCATAGTAATGGATTTTCCTTAGTAAGAAAGATATTTTTTGAAGAAAACAAATTTAATTTAGATTATATTCCTGATGAATTAGGTAAACCCTTAGGAGAAGAAATTCTTATTCCTACTAAAATTTATGTTCCTATTATTAAAACCATTATTAATAAAAATTTTCAATTAAAAGGTTGTGCTCATATAACAGGTGGAGGATTTATTGATAATCTTCCAAGAATATTACCGCAAAATTGTAGAGCAGTTATTCAAAAAGGAAGCTGGGAAATACCTCCTATTTTTACTTTTCTTCAAAAATTAGGAAATATTTCTGAAGAAGAAATGTATAGAGTGTTTAATTGTGGAATAGGTTTTATTTTAATAATAAGTGAAGAAATTTTAGAAGATGTGCAAAGTATAATTTCAGCCTTAGGCGAAAAATCTTATATTATTGGTCATATTGATAAACGTGAAAAAAACAAACCACAAGTAGTTTTTGTTTAAAGGAAAATCTAATGTATTTTCAAGATGTAATAGCAACTCTTAATGAATTTTGGGCAAGTAAAGGATGTGTAATTTTACAACCTTATGATATGGAAGTTGGAGCAGGCACTTTTCATCCTGCTACTTTTTTAAGAGCTCTTGGGCCAGAACCTTTTTCTGCAGCTTATGTAGAACCTTGTAGAAGACCCACTGATGGAAGATATGGAGAAAATCCAAATAGACTTCAGCATTATTATCAGTATCAAGTTATTATAAAACCTTCACCAGATGATATTCAGGATGTTTACTTAGAAAGTCTAAAAGCACTTGGAATAGATCCTAAGGAACACGATATAAGATTTGTGGAGGACGACTGGGAATCTCCTACTCTTGGAGCTTGGGGACTTGGATGGGAAGTTTGGCTTGATGGAATGGAAATTACTCAATTTACCTATTTTCAACAAATAGGAGGTTATGATTGTAATCCTGTTACAGTAGAAATTACTTATGGTCTTGAAAGAATAACCATGTATCTTCAAAAAGTAGAAAATGTATTTGATATAAAATGGAATGAAAAAATAACTTATAAAGACATTCACTTTAGAGGAGAAGTAGAATATTCAATTTATAATTTTGAAGAAGCAAATGTAGAACTTTTAAGAGATCTTTTTGATAAATTTGAAAAAGAAGCAAATAAACTTTTGGATCGAGGATTGGTGTTACCAGGTTATGATTTTGTTATAAAATGTTCTCATATATTTAATTTACTCGATGCAAGAGGGGTTCTTTCACCTATAGAAAGAGCTAATTATATTGGGAGAGTTAGGGGAATCGCTAAAAAGACAGCAGAGGTATGGTTAGAAAATAAAGGATATAAAAATGAGCAAAAATTTATTATGGGAAATAGGAACTGAGGAACTTCCTGCAAGATTTATTATTCCTGCCTTAGAAAATTTAAGATTTCTTGCTGAAAAAAAGCTTAAAGAAAATCATTTAAGCTTTGAAGAAATAAAAACTGCAGGCACTTTAAGAAGACTTACTCTTTTTGTTAAAAATCTTTCGGAAAAGCAAGAAGAAAAAGAAGAAGAAATCCTTGGTCCCTCAGTAAAAATAGGTCTTGATAAAGAACATAATTATACTCGAGCAGTGATAGGATTTGCAAAAAAATTTGGAGTTTCCCCTGAAGATTTAATTATAAAAAAAACTGAAAAAGGAGAATATTTTTGTTTAAAACGAATAATTCCAGGTAAAAAAACCTTGGAACTCCTTCCTCAGATCCTTTTAGATATTCTTCAAAATCTCTCTTTCCCAAAATCTATGAAATGGGGAAGCTATGAGATAAGATTTGCAAGACCTATAAGATGGATGTTATGTCTCTATGGAAAAGAGATTGTTCCTTTAAAGGTAGCAAATGTAGAAGCTTCTAATTTAATCAGAGGACATCGTTTTTTATCAGAAAAATCCATTGAAATCCCTGAGGCAGATTGGAAGATTTATGAAAAAATTTTAGAAGAAAACTATGTTATTGTAGATCCAGAAAAAAGAGTTTTAAAAACCCAAGAAGAAGTTTTAAAAATTGGTAAAAAAGTTGGTATCCCGGAAATGGATGAAGATCTTTTAGAAGAAAATGCTCATTTAGTAGAATATCCTTTTCCTATACTTGGAGAATTTCCAAAAAAATTTTTAAAACTTCCTGAACCCTTAGTTATTACTGCTTTAAAAGAACACCAAAGGTATATATGCCTGAGAGATAATAATAAAAAACTCATAAATTATTTTATCGCTATAAATAACAATCTTCCTAAGAATTTAGAATTACTTAAATGTGGACATGAAATGGTTACTAAAGCAAGGTTAGAAGATGCTAAATTTTATTTTGAAAAAGATTTACAAGAACACTTAAAAAAGAAAGTAGAAAAACTTAAAGGTATAGTCTATCATATAAAATGTGGAACCCTATGGGATAAAACTCAAAGATTAATCAGACTGGGAAAGTATTTAGCTCAAAAAATAAATCCAGATATAAGCTTGGAAAAAGTAGAAAAAGCCTGTTTTTATGCAAAAGCTGATATTGCTTCTGAAGTGGTTAAAGAATTTACTTCTCTTCAAGGAATTATAGGAAGCATTTATGCAAATTATTTTGGAGAAAAAGAAATTGCACAAGCTTTGTATGAACAATATCTTCCTCTACCTAAGGATGAAAAATTACCTGAAACTTGGGAGGGAATTATTCTTTCTCTGGTAGATAAAATTGATCACATTTGTGCCCTTTTTGGAAGTGGAGAAAAACCTACTGGAGAAGCTGACCCTTATGGATTAAGAAGATCAGCTTATGGAATTATAAAAATTCTAATTGGAAAAAATATTTTTCTTGGGTTAGAAGATATTATCAAATATAATTTAAAAATTCTTGATGAGCAAGGGTTTTTAAAAGAAAAAGAGATTTTTCCTGATATCTTAAATTTTTTAAGACGTCGCTTAGAAGGTGAATTTTTAAATTTAGGATTTGATAAAGCCCTCATAGGGGTTATTATTGAATTACCTTTTAATCCTTTTGATCTTTTTTTAAGAATAAAGGCTTTGAAGGAGTTTCAAGAAAAAAAAGAGTTTATAGATCTTATTATTGGATTTAAAAGAGTTGCTCAGATTTTAAAAGGAATAAATAAAAATAGTCTTCCAGAATTGGATTTGAATCTTTTTAAAGAAGCTGAGGAAAAGGCACTTTATTTCAAAATTTCAGAGTTAACTCTTAAGTTAAAAAATTTACTGAATAAAAGAGAATATATCCAATATCTGCAAACACTTCTTACTTTAAAAGAATTTATAGATGCCTTTTTTGATAAAGTATTTGTAATGACTGATGAAAGAAAGATAAGAGAAAATAGACTTAGACTTTTAATGGAGACTGCTTCTCTTTTTAATTCCTTTGGAGATTTTACTTTTCTTATATAAAATTTTTTTAATAAATAAAATGCGCAGAATTATTATAGGAACCGCTGGTCATATAGATCATGGTAAAACAGCTTTAGTAAAAGTTCTTACTGGGATTGATACTGATCGGCTTAAGGAAGAAAAAGAAAGAGGTATAACTATTGATATAGGCTTTGCTAATCTTGTTCTTCCTTCAGGGATATTAGCTGGGATTGTTGATGTTCCTGGACATGAAAGATTTATCAAAAACATGGTAGCTGGAGCAACAGGTATAGATTTAGTAATTTTAGTAATTGCAGCAGATGAAGGAATTATGCCTCAAACTAAAGAACATTTAGAGATTTGTGAACTTCTCGGTATAAAGGATGGAATAGTTGTTATCACAAAAATAGATTTAGTTGAAAAAGAATGGCTTGAATTAATAAAAGAGGAAGTAAGAACTTTTTTAGAAAATACCTTTTTAAAGAATGCTCCTATTATCTGTTTTTCTGCTGTTACAGGAGAAGGAAAAGATGAAATTTTAAAAGTATTAGATAAAAAAGCTTCTCAGGTAATTATGAAGCCAGAAGACCAGCCTTTCAGATTACCTGTGGATGGAGTTTTTACTATTAAAGGTTTTGGAACAGTAGTAAGAGGAACAACTATCTCAGGAAAAGTAAGTCTTAATCAAATAGTTGAGATCTATCCTAAAAGAATAAAAACTAAAGTAAGAAATATACAGGTTCATGGTAAAAATGTAGAAAGTGCTTATGCTGGTATGAGAACAGCTTTAAATCTTCAGGGAGTTGAAAAAGAAGAAATAGAAAGAGGTGATGTAGTAGCTGAACCAGGAATTTTAAAACCTTCTCAATGGTTAGATGTAAAAATTATATCTCTTAAAGAAATAAAACATCCTATAAAAAATTTTGAAAATCTTCTTTTTTATGTAGGGACTTCTGAAATTCTTGGCAAAATAATTCTTTTTGGAAAAGATCATTTAGAACCAGGAGAAATAGATATAGCTCAAATATTTCTTCAGAAACCAGTTGTAGTATGGAGAGGGGATAGATTTATTTTAAGAAGAGGTTCAACTAATACTACTGTAGGAGGAGGAGAAATAATTAATCCGATTTCTTATAAACGAAAACGCACTAAACCCTGGGAAAGAAAAGAATTAGAATTTATTTCTCAAGCTAATACCTCAGATCTTATTAAATATTATGTAGAAAAAAAGAGTTTTTTAGGAATAACTAAAGAAGATCTACAACTTCTTATTTCTCTTTTTGGAGAAAAATTTGAAAAATTGATTGAAGAACTTTCTCACGAAATAATAAAATTAAAAGAAGGAGAAAAGACTTTTTATTTTGCTAAAAAAGCCAAAGATGAACTTCAAAAAAAAATAATTGATACTCTTAAAAAATATCATGAAAATAATCCATTTAGTTCTGGATTAACTAAAGAACTTTTAAAAAGTAGAATTTCTTCATTTATTCCTGATAGTTTTTTTAATTATGTAATAGATGAGCTTGTTCAGAAAAATATTTTAAATAAAGAAAAAGAAATATTAGCTCTTTCTGAATTTAAAAAAATAAATTTAACAGAAAAAGAAAAACTTAAAAAACAAATTGAAGAAAAATTCTTAAAAGAAGGATTAACCCCGAAAAATTTTGAAGAGATTCTTATAGAATTTAAAGAACGGTATAAAGCTGCCAAAGAACTATTTCAAGGATTGATAAGAGAAGGAATTTTGGTCAAGGTTTCTGAAAAATTAGTTTATCATAAAAAAATATTAGAAGAAATCGAGAAAAAAGTAATAGATTTTTTGATCAAGAATAAAGAAATGACATTATCTGATTTTAGAGCTATTTTAGGTTCTCATATAAGCAGAAAATATTTAATTCCTTTAGCAGAATATTTGGATAAAAAGAAAATAACCTTAAGGATAGGAGATAAAAGAATCTTAAGAAAAAAATTTAACTTTTTTTAGAAGTCTTAGATTTCTTTTTAGTTTTTGTTTCTTTGCTTAGTTCATAAAGATTTTTTAATCCTTTAAGAACTGCTTTATGAAATCTTTCTGGTTTATATCCTGTAAGAATTTCTATAATGTCATCTATTGTTTCTACAGTATAGATATGAAACTTACCAGCTTTAATATCTTCTAAAATTTCATCATCAAGTAAAATATTGTCAAAATTTTTAGCAGGCACAATAACTCCTTGTTTACCTGTAAAATGAGTAAGTTTACAGACTCTATAAAATCCTTCTATTTTTTCTTTTATCCCTCCTACAGGTTGAACATTACCAAACTGATCTATAGATCCAGTTACTGCTATATCCTGTTTTACAGGAATTTTTGAAATAGCAGAAAGAATAGCCATAAGTTCTGCAGCTGAAGCACTATCTCCTTCTACAAGTTCATAAGCCTGTTCAAAAGTAAGGGTGCAGGATAACTGAAGAGGGAAATCAGAACTGTATTTATTATATAAATAAGAAGAAAGAATAAGAACCCCTTTAGAGTGAATAGGACCACTCATTTCTATTTCTCTTTCTATATTAATTATTCCTTTTGTTCCAGGAAAAACATTAGCTGTAATTCTTGAAGGTTTACCAAAGCTGTAATCTCCAAGAATATATACACTTAAACCATTAATTTGTCCTGGTTTTTTACCTTTTATATCTATTATTATTTTTCCTTCCTTTATAAGTTCTCTAATTTTTTCTTCTATAAGGTTTACTCTAAATATTTTTTCTTTTAAAGCTTGTTTTATCTCTTTTTCAGTAATTATTTCTCCTGAAGAAATAGTATTTGCTTCTCTTAATAAATCTATAATATTTTCTAAAATTATGTTCATTTTTTTTCTATCTCCTGCTTTATAAATAGCATATTTAAAAACTTCTGATAGGCCAGAAGCATCTAAATCTTTTAAATTTTCTTCCTTGATAATTTTTTTAACAATTTTAGGAAAATCTTTTAATACTTGTTCATCAATTTTTATTATTGGATTGAATTCAGCTTTTATTTTAAATAATTCATTAAATTCTTTATCATAAGTACTCAAAAGATAATAAAGATAAGGATCACCTATTAAAAATACTTTTGCTGAAAAAGGAATTGGTTCTGGAAGTAATCCTATATGAGGAACAGGTATTTCTTCTACCATTCCTCCCATAAGATAAAGTTTTTTATGAAGAAGAGTCCTTTTAAGTAAAACCCAAACATAAGGATTTTTAAGAACTTCCCACAAGTCTAAAACTAAATATCCTCCATTAATTTTGTGAAGGGTTCCTGGAGCAAGACTTAAATGATCAGCATAAAGTATTCCCATTTCAGCTTTGTAATTAATTTGTCCAAAAAGTCCTTTTAAAGTTGGAACTCTTTCGTATATTACAGGAGCACCCTGAGTTTCTGTATTATCAATTAGCACATTTACTCTAAAAATATTTAAAGCCCGATTAATACTATTTTGAACCACTACATTACCTTTAGCCTTTTCCCATTCAATAAAAAGGTGAATATTTTTTATAAGTTCCTTTTTTAACTCAGAAATAAATTCTTTCACATTTTCTAATTCTTTAAATTCATTTTCCAATTTTTCAAAAGCTTTATTTACAAGATTAGTAGCTATTTTTTCTCTCAATTTTGTTAAGCTTTCTCCAAAAGAACTATCAAGCTCACGTAATTTTCTCATATATTGTCTGAAAGTTGGTTCAAAGGCATTTAAATTTTTTTGATATTCTTCTCGAATTTGAGGATTTTCTAATAAAGTCTCTTGAGGAACAGGAGTTTCAATTTTAAACATAGGAAGAAGTCTTACACCTTCTGGGCCAAAAAGAACCATCAAATTATATTTTTTAGCTTCCTCTATAAGTTCATTTATTATTTTCTCTTTCTGAGAATCTATATTTTTACTAAGGGAACTAAGTTCTTCTTCGTATTCTTTTCCTTCAAAAGCTTTAAAAGTTTCTCTTTTTAAAAAATCTAAAATTTCTTCTATACGCTCTGCTAATCTTTTTCCATATCCTGCTGGTAAAATAATAGCTTTGGGACGATAAAAATCTTTGAAGTTATTTACATAACAAATGTCTGAGGGTCTTTCTTTAAGAGGAGCTATTTCTTGTAGTCTTTTTAAAGTATATCTACTTCTTCCAATTCCATTTGGACCACATACATAAACATTATAACCATCTTTATCAAGTTTTAAAGCTAAATCAAAAGCTTTTTCTAATCTTTCTTGTTGAAGAAAAATTTCTTCTTCTGGATAATTAGAAGTTCCAGAAGAAAAATTAAAATCAAGTTTTAATTTCTCAAAATTGATCTTTTCCCAAGCCATTATGATTAAAATTTTAAAAGAACATTTATAAAAAACAAGGCTTTTTGGTTGCAATTTAAAATAATAAAAGTAAAATTTTATTTTTGTATTATTTTTAAAAGGGAATTTAATTTATGGGAAGAGGTTTTATGACCTTAGCAGAAAAAATTTTAGCAACCAAATTAAATAGAAAATATGTAGAACCTGGTGAATTGGTGGAAGTCTCAGTTGATTTAACATTGGCTAATGATATTACAGGTCCTTTAGCTATAAAAATTTTTGAGTCTACAAATATTGGAAAAGTTTTTGATCCAGAAAAAATTGTTCTGGTGATGGATCATTTTACCCCTAATAAGGATATAAAGAGTGCTGAACAGGTTAAGTTTTGTAGAGAGTTTGCTAAAAAATATAAAATTCGTCATTATTATGAAGGAGGTAATTGCGGTATTGAACATGCTTTACTTCCAGAACTTGGTCTTGTGGGACCAGGAGACATTGTAATAGGAGCAGATAGTCATACTTGTACTTATGGTGCTTTAGGAGCTTTTGCTACAGGAGTTGGTTCGACTGATCTTGCAGGAGCTTGGATTACTGGTAAAACTTGGTTTAAAGTGCCAGAAACTATTAAATTTATTTACTATGGAAAACTTAATCCTTGGGTTACAGGAAAAGATCTTATTCTTTATACTATAGGAGATATAGGAGTTGATGGAGCATTATATAAAGCTATGGAATTTACAGGAGAAGTAATAAAAAAACTTTCTATGGCTGAAAGGTTTACTATGGCAAATATGGCTATTGAAGCAGGAGGAAAAGTTGGTTTAATAGAACCAGATAAAAAAACTATAGTTTATATAAAAAATCGTTTTAAAAGAAAACCTATTATTTTAAAAGCTGATAAAAAAGCTAAATATGCAGATATTAAAGAGTATGATGTATCTAAGATAGATTTAGTTGTAGCTTTACCTCATCTTCCTTCTAATGTCAAGTTAGTAAAAGATCTTTCTAATAAAATTTTTATTGATCAAGTAGTAATTGGTTCTTGCACTAATGGTAGAATTGAAGATCTTGCTATAGCTGCAAAAATTTTGAAAAATCGTAAAGTAAATCCTAATCTAAGATGTATTATTATTCCTGCAACACCTAATGTTTATTATCAAGCTTTAAAAAAAGGTTACATTAGAGTATTTATTGAAGCTGGAGCTATTATATCTCCTCCAACTTGTGGACCTTGTCTTGGTGGGCATATGGGAATTTTAGCTAAAGGTGAAAAGGCTGTAGCAACTACTAATAGAAATTTTGTAGGAAGAATGGGACATCCTGAAAGTGAAGTATATCTTGCTGGTCCAGCAGTAGCTGCTGCAAGTGCAGTGCTTGGATATATAGGAACTCCAGAGGAATTGGGGTTGAAAAGGGAGAATTAAAATGAAAAAAATAAAAGGAAAAGCTTGGAAATTTGGAGATAATATAGATACAGATGTAATAATTCCTGCAAGATATTTAAATACTACTGATCCAGAAGAATTAGCTAAACATTGTATGGAAGATATAGATCCAGAATTTTTTAAAAAAATAAACAAAGGCGATATTATTGTTGCTGGGAAAAATTTCGGATGCGGTTCTTCTCGAGAACATGCTCCTATTGCTATAAAAGCATGTGGAATAGCTTGCGTTATTGCAGAAAGTTTTGCAAGAATCTTTTATAGAAATGCTTTTAATACTGGTCTTTTAATTTTAGAATGTCCAGAGGCAGTTAAAAATATTGAAACTGGTGATGAATTAGAGATTTATCCTGAGGAAGGGAAAATAATAAATTTAACAAAAAATAAAACTTATTTTATAAAACCTTTACCTTCTTTTATGAAAAAAATTTTAGAAGATGGTGGTTTGATTCCACATATTATGAAAAGATTTGAAATTGTGCATCAAAAATGAAAATAGAAAAAGATAAAGCAGATATTTATACACTTTGGAATATTGTTAAAATTTTAAGAGGTGAAAATGGTTGTCCATGGGATAAAAAACAGACACCACAAACCTTAAAAAAATATCTTATAGAAGAAACTTATGAAGTTTTAGAGGCTATTGATAAAGAAAATCCAGAAGAAATAAGAGAAGAATTAGGAGATTTATTATTTCTTCTTATTTTTATTATATACCTTTATGAAGAAAAAAAACTTTTTACTTTAAAAGAGCTTATTTATTTTACTGCTCAAAAAATGATCAGACGTCATCCTCATGTTTTTGGAAAAGAAGTTGCTAAGAATGCTGAGGAAGTAATATCAAAATGGCTAAAAATTAAAAGGGAAGAAGGAAAAGAGTCTTCAGTTCTTGGTAATATTCCCAAAAGTTTACCAGCTTTGCAAAGAGCTTTTAGATTAGGAGAAAGAGCAGGAAGAGTTGGATTTGACTGGGAAAAAGCAGAAGATGTTCTTGATAAAATACAAGAAGAAATTGAAGAAATTAAAAATTCATTAAAAATTTCTTCCAAAGAAAAATTAAAAGAAGAAATAGGAGATCTTTTGTTTACTATAGCTAATTTTTCAAGAAAACTTAATATTAATCCTGAAGAAGCTTTAAAAATTTCCTTAAACAAATTTGAAAAACGTTTTAAAATGCTTGAAAAAGAAATAGAAAAAAGAGGTTTAGTTTGGGAAAATCTTAATATTAAAGAGATTGATAAAATATGGGAAGAAATAAAGAAATCTTATGAATCAGACAATTATTGAAGTTAAAAACCTTTTTTTCTCTTATGAACATCATTTAATTTTAGAAGATATTAATTTAAAAGTAGAAAAGGGGGACTTTTTAGCTCTTATAGGACCAAATGGAGGTGGTAAAACTACTCTTGTAAGGTGTATTCTTGGTTTTTTAAAACCTATTAAGGGAAAAATATTCCTTTGGGGAGAAGAAATCAAAAACTTTAAAGACTGGTTCAAAATTGGATATGTTCCTCAAAGAGCAGGAGATTTGGTTGACTCTTTAACACCTCTTTCTGTTAAAGATTTTCTTTTAATGCCTTTTAAGTGGTATAAAAAAAATTTCGACAAAGATTTAAATACAGATTTGATAGAAAAATTTGGAATAAAAAACCTTCTTGATAAAAAATTAGGTGAACTCTCTTATGGACAACTTCAAAGAGCTTATATTGTAAGGGCTCTTATTTTGGATCCAGAACTTTTAATACTTGATGAACCTTCTGTAGGGCTGGATTTTTTTACTCAAGAAGTTTTTTATGAAACATTGGAAGAATTTCATAAAAAGGGGCTTACTATAATTTTAATCACTCACGAAACCTGGCTTTTAACTAAATGGATTGATAAAGTCGCCTGCATAAATCAGAAACTTTATTTCCATGGAGATCATGAGAGTTTCTGTGTAATGGCTAAAAAATTAGAATTTTTCTCAGAATATCATAAAATTGAACATACTCATTGGTAAAAATATGAAATTCTTTTTAGATTCTCTTTCTCTTGTAAAATGGGGGGTTTTGTCTGGTATATTACTGGGAATATCTATTTCTTTTACTTCTCCTTTTCTCATTTTAAAAAGAAATGCCCTCTTTCCTCATGCTTTAACTCATGTATATTTTTTAGCTATTATTTTGGCATCTATAGTTTTAAATAAAATACCTTTTTATTTTTCTTTTCCTTTTATAGCTATATTTACCCTTCTTTTTACCTCTTTAATATGGATTTTAAGAAAAAGAGTTAAGTTTTATGAAGATACTTCTACATCTATAGTCACACATTTAGCATTAGGAATAGCTTTAATATTAGCTACTAAAACTTATCAATATGATGCACGAATTCTTTCTTATCTTTTTGGAAGTTTAATTGGAATTACTTATAAAGAGTTTTTTGAAAGTTTTATAACATTTTTCTTTACTTTGGTTATTTTTTATAAGTTTTATCCTTTGTGGATAGCTCAAATTACTGATAAAGAGCTTCCAGGTCTCGATTTTAAACTGGCTAATCTTTTATTTTTAATACTTGTAACTTTTCAGATTATCATAGGAGTAAAATTAATGGGGATTTTGTTAGTTTCAGTTTTGTTTATATTTTCCACTTCCTTTGTTTTACAGTTTACAAAGAATTTTAAATTTTTAATACTAATCACTATTTTACTAAATATTTTAGGAATTTTAGGAGGAACTATAATTTCTATTTTTTGGGATGTTCCATTCTCTGGAGCAGTAGTTATATTTATGAGTTTATATATTTTATTATCCTTTATTTTGAGTTTCTTAAAATGAGATTTATTGATACTCATACACATTTAAATTTTCCAAATTTTAAAGATGATTTAGAAGCTGTAATTAAAAGAGCAAAAGAGAATCAGATTTTTCATGTTATAGTAGTTGGAATAGATATGCCTACTAATAAAAAAGCTTTGGAGCTTGCAGAGCTTTATCCTGATTTTATATCTTCTGCAATTGGATTTCATCCACATGAAACTCAAAAAATTAAAGAAGAAGATTACAAGTTTTTGGAAGATAATATAGAAAAAATTTGCGCTATAGGAGAAATTGGACTTGATTGGGTTAAACAATATTCTTCTAAAGAGATACAAAATGAACATTTTTTAAGACAATTAGAATTAGCTAAAAAATATAATAAACCTGTAGTTCTTCATTTAAGAGGAGATGAATTTTTTTGGAAAGAAGTTTTAAATATTTTAAAAGGTTATTCGGAATTAAAGCTTCTTTTTCATTGTTATACTTCTGATAAATCTATTGCTTATAAAATTCTTGACTTAGGAGGTTTTATTTCTATCTCTGGAATAATAACCTTTAAAAAAGCTGAAAATTTAAGAGAAGCTGTTAAATTTATTCCTATAGATAGACTTATGTTAGAAACTGATAGTCCTTTTTTAGCTCCGCATCCTATGAGAGGAAAGAGAAACGAACCTGCTTTTTTAATATATATAGCTCGCAAAATAGCTGAGATAAAAAGTTGTGATTTAGAAGAAATTGCTGAAAAAACTACAGAAAATGCTATAAAATATTTTAACCTAAAATTGCAGGAGGTCTTTTTTAATGAAATTAAAGAGAACTCTTTACATAGGAGAGCTTAATAATAACTTTATAGGTAAAGAGGTTATAGTTTCAGGATGGGTTTTAAGAAGAAGGGATCATGGGGGAGTTATATTTATAGATTTAAGAGATAGAACAGGTCTTTTGCAGATAGTTTTTGAAGAAGGTATTGATTCAAAAATACATGATTTAGCAAATTCTATAAGAATAGAATATGTAATAAGTGTAAAAGGTTTAATAAGGAAAAGACCTCCTGGAATGGAAAATCCTAAAATACCCACAGGAGAAATTGAACTTGTTGCTACAGATGTTGAAATTTTAAATACTTCAAAAACTCCACCCTTCCCTATGGATGAAGATCTTTCTGAAGTTTCAGAAGCAATTCGTTTAAAATATCGTTATTTAGAAATGAGGGCTTTGAATGGTCTTAATCCATTTATTTTTAGACATAAAGTAAATCAAACTATTAGAAAATTTTTAGATAACAAAGGGTTTTTAGAAATAGAAACACCATTTTTAACTAAAAGCACACCTGAAGGAGCAAGAGATTATTTAGTTCCAAGTAGATTTTATCCAGGAAAATTTTATGCCCTACCCCAATCTCCGCAACTTTTTAAACAAATTCTTATGATTGCAGGAATAGATAAATACTATCAGATAGTAAAGTGTTTCAGGGATGAAGACTTAAGAGCAGATCGACAACCAGAATTTACTCAACTTGATATTGAAATGTCTTTTGTAGATGAAAATGATATAATGGATATAATTGAAGAACTTCTGGCTTATCTTTTTAAAGAAACTTTAAATATCACTTTAGAAACTCCTTTTCCCAAACTTTCTTATGAAACTGCATTAAGAGATTATGGAACAGATAGACCTGATATTAGATTTGATATGAAATTAAAAGATCTTTCTTATTTATTTAAAGATACTTCTTTTAAAGTTTTTAGAAATACTTTAGAATCAGGTGGTATAATTAAAGGTCTTAAAGCACCTGCTAATTTTTCAAGAAAAGAACTTGATGATTTAACTAAATTTGCTCAAGAATTAGGAGCAAAAGGTCTTGCTTGGATAAAATATGATAAAAATGCAAATTCTTTTGAAAAAAAATGGAGCTCTCCAATTGTTAAGTTTTTTGAAAAAACAGTTTTAGAAAAATTAGAAGAAATTTTTAATCCTTTAGAGGAATTTGCTACTTTCTTTTTTGTAGCAGATAAGGAAGATATTGTGAATTTTATATTATCTGAATTGAGAAATCATTTAGCCAAAAAATTAGGACTTATTCCAGAAAACAAATTTAGTTTTGTATGGATAATAGATTTTCCGTTATTTGAATGGGATGAAGAAGAAAATCGGTTAGTTTCTGTGCATCACCCTTTTACTCATCCTAAGGAAGAAGATATTTCTTTTCTTGAGACAGATCCTTTAAAGGTTAAATCAAGAGCTTATGATATTGTGCTAAATGGAGTAGAGATAGGAGGAGGAAGTATTCGTATCCATAAACGAGAACTTCAAGAAAAAATTTTTAAACTTTTAAATATAAGTCCTGAAGAAGCTCAAGAAAAATTTGGATTTTTACTTACAGCTTTAGAATATGGTGCTCCTCCTCATGGGGGTATTGCTTTTGGGCTTGATCGCTTAATTATGCTTATGCTTGGAAAAAAAAGTATAAGAGAGGTTATCCCCTTTCCCAAAACTCAAAGAGCTCAATGTTTACTTACAGGTGCTCCATCTGAAGTAAGAATTGAACAAATTTTAGAACTACATCTTTTACCAGGTTGGGAAAAGAAAAAAGAAAAATCCTAAAATGGAATTCTTTCTTGAAGCGTCTTTAAAAGGTTTAAATAAATGGCTTAGATTTTTAGGATATAAAACTGAAATTTGTGAAGGAAAAATAACAAAAGAAGAAGTCTTTAAACATAAAGACAAATTTTTTCTTATTACCAGTCCTAAAACTGCAGAAATTCTTGAAAAAGCAGGAATAAAATATTTACTTCTACCAAGAGATACTCTAAAAGCACAGCTTAAAATGCTTATAAACAAATTAAATCTGAATACTGAGCTTAAACTTAATATATGTAGTATTTGCGGAAAAGAATTGGTTCCAGTTAAAAAGGAAGCTTTTAAGGATTTAATCCCTCCGAAGGTATATCAATTTTATGATGAATTTAATTATTGTCCTCGGTGCAAAAAGCTTTATTGGCAGGGAGATCATATAAAAAGGTTAGAAGAAAGATTAAAAAGTCTGGTTGAAAAATGAAAACCAAGGAAAAAGAACTGGCACAATTAAATGAAAAAATAAAAAAATGTAAAAAATGCAAATTGTGGAAAATGAGAAATAATGTTGTTCCGGGAGAAGGACCTTCTAATGCAAAAATTATGATTATAGGACAGGCTCCTGGTGTTCAAGAAGATAAAACAGGGAGACCCTTTGTTGGTCCTGCAGGAAAATTTTTGAACTATCTTCTTAAATTAGCAGGTCTAAATAGAAAAGAAATTTTTATAACCTCTCCTTTAAAGTGTCTTCCTCAACCGCCAGTTAATAGAAAACCTAAAAAAGAGGAAATTGAGGCCTGTTTTCCTTGGCTAAAGAAACAAATTGAAATTATTAATCCAGAAATATTTATTTTATTAGGTGAAGTGGCCTTTTCGGTATTTTTCCCTAATAAAAAGCTAAAAGATTTTAGAGGAAAGTGGATAGAAGAAGAAAATAGGAAATTTTTTGTCACCTACCATCCAGCAGCTGGTATAAGATTTCCAGAAATTAAAAAAATTTTAGAGGAAGATTTTAGAAAATTAAAAGAATTAACTTTTTAACCTTTTCAGTAAAAGCTCGAGGATTTTTCTTGCATCACCTATTAAAGCCAGATTCGCCATTTTAACAAGTGGAGCTTCTTTATCTATATTTATTGCAACTATAAACTCGGAGTTTTCCATTCCAACTGTATGCTGTAAAGCTCCAGAAATACCAAAACCGATATAAACCTTTGGTTTAACAGTAACTCCACTCACCCCTATCATTCTTTCTTCTTCTACCCAACCTTCATAGCATACTGGACGAGTTGCTCCAACTTCAGCTCCTAAAATTTCTGCAAGCTCAAAAAGTTTTTGGAAAGTTTCTTTATTTTTGAGTCCCCTGCCTCCTGAAACCACTATTTTAGCTGTAGAGAGTTTGGTAGGTTTTTTCTTAGAAGGAATGAAATTTCTTATTTTTAGTTTGCTACTCCAAGAAAAATTTTCTGGAAAAATTATTTCTTTCATTAAGGGCTCTTCTTTTCCGTATTTTATATTAAAAACTCCCAAAGATATGGTAGCCATAACAGGAGAACTTTTAGACACAAGTTTAGCAATTATGTTTTCTCCATATGTTGGTCTTGACATTACAATTTGATTATCTTTTACTTCTAAATAATTAACATGAGCACACAGCCCTACTTTTAATGCTCCTGCAATTCTTGGTGCTAAAGACATTCCTATTTTTGTTGCAGGAAAAAAAAATCCATAAGGTTGAGATGATTTAATTATTTGGGTAAGAACCTCAGTGTAAAGATCATCTTTAAAATCTTTTAATTCAGAATTTATAACAAACCAAACTTCATCAGCTAAGGATTTTTTAATTTCTTTTAAATTCTTGATATTTTTAAAAGAGTCTATCAAACAAACCAGAATAAGCTTTTTATTTAATGATTTTGCTATATTTTTTAAAGGTGATAATATTTCCAGACTTGAATTATGTAGCTTACCTTTATAAAACTCTCCAAAAGTTAAAATATTTTCCTTAGGTAAATTTTCTAATTTTATTTTTTCAAACATTACTTCACCCCATCAATGTTTAATTAAAGTTTTTTCTTTAAGAACTTCTATTAATTTTTCTACTAACTCTTGAGGTTCACCTTCTAAAATATTTCCTTTCATCTCTATTTTTCTCTCATACACTTCTACTACTTGAGTAGGGGAACCACTAAGTCCTAATTTTTGAGGATCTAAATTTAAATCACTGGCTGTCCAAATTAAAGGCTCTTTATTTTTAACTTCTATAAGTCTTTTTAATGAAGGTGGTCTTATATAATCAAAAGCTACTGGAGAAACAGAAACTATTAAAGGTGCTTCTACTTCAACTTCTTCTTCTCCATATTCATTTTCTCTTATAACTATCCATTTATTTTTTTCTTTTAAAATATTTTTTACATTAGTAAGTGATGGAATACCAAGCAAAGCTGCTGTTTCTGGAGGCACTTGTGCTGTTTCTCCATCAATTGATTTAAGACCCATTAAAACTAATGAAAAAGGAGAAAGTTTTTTAATAGCTTTTGCTAAAACATAACTTGTTGCTAAAGTATCTGAACCTGCAAAAGCTCTATCTGAAAGTAAAATCATTTGATCAGCACCTGAGGCATAAGCATATTTTAAAAGAGGAACTACATTAGGAGGTCCCATAGAAATAACTATTACTTCAGCATCATAAGTTTCTTTTAATCTTGCAGACAATTCCAAAGCTGGTCTATCATTTGGATTTAAAATAAGTTCCATACTTTCCCTTTTTAAAGTATGAGTTTCAGGGTCAACTTTAATACTTCCTGGTTTTGGAACACCTTTTATACAAACTATTATTTTTTCCATTTGCTACCTCACTATTTATAATATTTAAGTAACTCTCTTGCTATAATATTTCTTTGAATTTCATTTGTTCCTTCATAAATTTGAAGGCATTTTGCATCTCTAAAATATTTTTGAACAGGATAATCTCTCATATATCCAAATCCACCCATCATTTGAATAGCTCTTTCAGTAATCCACATAGCAATATCTGTAGCAAAACATTTTGCCATAGAAGATGCACCAGAAATTTCTTTAGCTCCACTATCTATAAATTTAGCTACATTATAAACTAAAGCTCTTCCTGCTTCTATTTTTATTGCCATATCTGCGAAGGTGTGACTAACTGCTTGAAAATTATAAATAGGTTGACCAAATTGTATTCGGGAGGTAGCATGTTTTAAAGAGATTTCCATAGCAGCTTGGGCTATACCAAGAGCTTGAGCCCCTGCCCCACATCTGGCAAAGTCTAAGGTTCTAAGAGCTACTATAAAACCCATGCCTTCTCTTGCAAGCAATCTATCTTTAGGGATTCGACAATCATTAAAAAATAATTCTGTAGTAACAGAAGCTCTTAATCCTAATTTTTTTTCTTTTTTTCCTATAGAAAAACCAGGATCATTCTTTTCCACAATAAAAGCACTTGCTCCTCTGGCACCCTTTGCAGGATCAGTTATAGCAATTATAATATAAATATCTGCTATTCCACCATTAGTAATCCATTGTTTCATTCCATTTAAAATATAAAAATCTCCTTTCTTTTTAGCTGAAGTTTTAATAGCAAAAGCATCACTTCCTGCTTGAGGTTCTGTTAAAGCAAAAGCACAAAGTTTTTTACCTTTTGCAATATCTGGTAAGTATTTTTCTTTCTGCTCTTTATTTCCAAAAAGAATAATAGGATAGGATCCAAGAAAAGAAGCTGCATATGTAGTAGAAACCCCTGCACAATAATAAGAAAGTTTTTCAACTGCTAAGCACATCTCAAAACTACCCCACCCTAATCCTTCATATTCTCGAGGAATAATTATTCCAAACAAATCTGCATCTGCTAAAGCTTTAATAGGTTTTTCATCATAAATCTCTTTTTCATCCCATTCTAAAGCATAAGGTTTTATATATTCTTCTCCAATTTGTTTTATTAAATTAACTAAAATTTTCTGCTCTTCATTAAAAGGATATTGGATCATAGAAACTCCTTTTTCTTTTTTAAATGAGTATTTTACTAAAAAATTTAGTTTGAACAAGTAATTTTGATTTTTAAAAAATTTCCGAATATAATAAAAAATAATAAATAATTAAAATTTTAATTAAAGGGGGAAACAAATGAAAAAAGACGAAATTTTAAATAAATTAAGAAAAAACCGTGAAGAGATAGATAACATTCTTTATAAAGCTGTTTTTGAAAATGGAAAACTTTTAAGTGTTATTCAAGAAAGTCTTAAAGAATTAGGTTACAAAGGATATTCCATATATCCTCTTTATAAAGAATTTTCAAAAAAGTTTTTAGGATTTACTGTTCCTGCTATCAATATTAGAGGAATGACCTACGATGTTGCAAGAACTATATTTAGAGTAGCTAAAAGATTGAAAATAGGAGCTTTAATTTTTGAAATTGCAAAATCTGAAATGGGATATACCAAACAATCACCTTTAGAGTATGCTACTGTTATTCTTTCTGCAGGTTTTAGAGAAGATTTTCAAGGACCTATTTTTATTCAGGGAGATCATTTTCAGTTTAATAGAAAATCTTATTTTACTGATGCTGAAAGAGAAAAGAATAATATAAAAAATCTTATAAGAGATGCTATTTTAGCTCAATTTTATAATATTGATATTGATGCTTCAACTCTTGTAATACTCGAAGAAGAAGATCTGGATAAACAGCAAAAACATAATTATGAAGTTACTGCAGAAATGGCAGAATTTGTAAGATCTATAGAACCTAAAGGAACTATTGTTAATTTAGGAGGTGAGATAGGAGAAATAGGAGGTCATAATAGTACACCTGAAGAACTGAGGACATTTATAAATGGGTTTAATAAAATTTTTAAAGGAAATATTGGAATCTCAAAAATTAGTGTGCAAACTGGAACTTCTCATGGAGGTGTAGTTTTACCTGATGGTAAAATTGCTACTATTAATCTTGATTTTAATACTTTAAAAACTTTATCCAAAATTGCAAGAGAAGAATTTGGATTAGCAGGTGCTGTTCAACACGGAGCTTCTACTCTTCCAGAAGATTATTTTAATCTTTTCCCAGAATGTGAATGTGTAGAAGTTCATCTGGCTACAGGTTTTCAAAATTTTATTTATGACCATCCTGCTTTACCTTCAGAATTTAGAGAAAAAATTTATAGCTATCTTAAAACAAATTTTAAAAACGAATGGAAAGAAGGAATGACTGAAGCCCAGTTTATTTATAAAACAAGAAAAAAAGGATTTGGTATTTTCAAAAAGGAATGGTGGGAATTACATCCAGAGATAAAAGAAAAAATTTTGTCTGATATGGAGGGACTTTTTGAAAAAATTTTTAGAGCATTAAATGTAACTAATACTTTAGAATTGGTTAAATCTAAGGTATTAACATCTTAAAATATTGAATTTTTGGATAGTAAATGATATATTTCATTCTATGAGTGTTTTTCGGATAGAAGTTTCATCTAAATCCTCTTTTAAAGATGTAATTGGTGCTAAAACAAAAAGAAAAATTCAACAACATCTAAATATTCCTTTAGATGAAGTTTATTTTATAAAAGTATATTTAGTCGAGGGTAATTTTTCTGAAGAAATAGTAAAAATCTTTGCTGAATCTGCTCTTTGTGACCCTGTAATACAGATTTATAGTATTAATGATCCGATTTCTTTAAAACTGAATCTTTCTTTTGATTGGATTTTAGAAATTGGTTATCGTCCAGGAGTTACTGATAATGAAGGAAAAACTGCAGAGGAAGCTCTAAGTTATATATTAGAAAGACCCTTAGATCCTGATAAAGAAGGGGTTTATTTTGCTCGCCAATTTTTAATAAAAGGAAATATTAAAAAAGAAGTTGTTGAAAAAATTGCTAAAGAACTTCTTGCAAATGAACTTATAGAAAGGTGGTTTATTTTTTCTAAAGAAAAATTTTTAAAGGAAGGACTTTTCTATCCTGTTCCCCGAGTAACAGAATATTTTCCTCCTACAGTAGAAAAGTTTAATTTAAATAGTTTTTCAGATAAAGAGCTTTTAAAACTTTCCCAAGAAAGATTATTAGCACTCAATCTCAACGAGATGAAAACTATTCAGAATTTTTTTTCAAATCCTGAATTTATAAAATTAAGAAAAAATTATGGATTAGATGCTTCTATTACAGATGTAGAACTTGAAAGTGTAGCTCAAACTTGGTCAGAGCATTGTAAACATAAAATATTTAATGCTAAAATTTTTTATAAGGATCTCGATACTGGAGAAGAACTGATTATAGATAGTCTTTTTAAAACCTACATTAAAGGCTCTACCGAAAAGATTAGAAAAGAAAAGGGAGAAAAAGATTTTTGTCTTTCTGTTTTTGTTGATAATGCAGGAGTTATAAAGCTTGATGAAAAATGGGCTTTGGCTTTTAAGGTAGAGACTCATAATAGTCCTTCGGCACTTGACCCTTATGGAGGAGCTTTGACAGGAATTGTAGGAGTAAACAGAGACCCTTTAGGGACAGGTAAAGGTGCTAAACTTATTTTTAATACAGATATATTTTGTTTTGCTCCTCCAGATTGGAATAAACCTTTGCCTCCAAGAATTTTGCATCCAAGAAGAATTTTTGAAGGTGTAAGAGAAGGTGTTGAACATGGAGGAAACCAAAGTGGTATTCCTACAATTAATGGTTCTATAGTTTTTGATCCTCGTTATCTTGGAAAACCTTTAGTTTATTGTGGAACAGGAGGGCTTTTACCTTTATATATAAACGAAAAACCATGTTGGGAAAAAGGTGCTAAACCTGGAGATTTAGTAGTAATGATTGGTGGGAAAATTGGTAAAGATGGAATTCACGGTGCTACTTTTTCTTCAGAGGCTTTACATGAAGGATCTCCTGCTACAGCAGTGCAAATTGGAGATCCTATAACTCAGAAAAAGATGGTAGATTTTTTATTAAAAGCAAGAGATGAAGATTTATACAATTCCATTACTGATAATGGTGCAGGAGGGCTTTCTTCTTCTGTTGGAGAAATGGCTAAAGAATCAGGTGGTGCTGAAATAGATCTTGCTAAAGCTCCTCTAAAATATCCTGGACTTCGTCCTTGGGAAATTCTTCTTTCAGAAAGTCAAGAAAGAATGACTGTTGCTGTTTCTCCAGATAAGATAGAAAAGTTTCTGAATTTAGCAAAAAAAATGGGGGTATTAGCAACTGTTTTAGGAAAATTTACCAATTCTGGTTATTTTCATATCTTATATGATGGAAAAACAGTAGGTTTATTACCTTTGGATTTTCTTCATAATGGTGTTCCTCAACTTGAATTATATGCTGAATGGAAAACCCCTTCTTATCCATTAAACCCTAAAGTAGAACCTCCTGAAGATTATGAAGAAATTTTAAAGAAAATTTTAAGAGCCTATAATGTTTGTTCAAAAGAATATGTTGTAACTCAATATGATCATGAAGTTCAGGGAGGAAGTGTTGTTAAACCACTAATAGGTATAAATAATGATGGTCCCAGTGATGCAGCAGTGTTAAGATATGATTTAGAAAACGAAAGTGGAATTGTAGTTGCTCATGGAATCTGTCCTAAATTTTCTGATTATGATACTTACTGGATGGTAGCAAATGCTATAGATGAAGGAATAAGAAATGCAGTTTGTGTAGGTGGAGATATAGAAT
>Ga0190313_1000500_pt1 | contig 23297 bp, 39 predicted proteins | sample 4870071011_MG_FD_169989 | JGI IMG/M metagenome (GOLD analysis project Ga0190313, IMG submission 169989) | Hydrothermal vent sediment bacterial communities from Southern Trench, Guaymas Basin, Mexico - 4870-07-10-11_MG | ecosystem: Environmental > Aquatic > Marine > Hydrothermal vents > Sediment ...
CCTTAAAACTTATGTATGTCTTCTGTCCATTACCATTTTGCTTTTGTTTTAGGTATTGAGTTATCTCAAACCCGTTTTCTTTTTCTTTTCCGTTCATTTTCATTATATATGTCGAAATGTTGGTACATTTTCCAAAATGTATATATTGGAATAAACATTTTCCTTTTTTTCCTTTATTTTTTTAATGCGTTTTTTTGTTGTTTTTTCCATATAATTATGTTAAAATGTTGGTACATTTTTTGTTTTTTTTTACAAAAAAATTTTTTAACCTATATTAAAACTTTCAATTACAAAAAGTTATTTAGTGTATTACACTAAATTATTGTTTTTTGAAAATTTTTTTAATTTTTATTTAATTAGGTCGACTTCCTGGATAGGAGATATTTGTGGGGTGGGCAGGATTCGAACCTGCGACCGTCCGGTCTGGGGCCGGCCGCTCTAACCAGGCTGAGCTACCACCCCACCAATGGACGGGGAGGGATTTTCAATTATTTGAACCCTCGGCCTCCAGCTTGCAAGGCTGGCGCTCTATCAGGCTGAGCTACCCGCCCATCCACCTAACAACTATTGCTCTTTTATCTCCATCCCAAAATACCTCAGATCCAGGATAAACTAACCTTAAGGTTTCCATCAATTTTGTCAGTCCTTCACCTGTTATCTTATCCATTGCAACTGGTATATATAATTCTCGATATTTCTTCCCTCCAAGAACAAAATCCCTTATCATAAATATAATATTGAAGATAAATTTATTATGGATGAGCTAAAAAAGGCGCTACTAGATCTAATATCAGGAAGACGAACACCAGCCAAACAAGAAGCATTTAACCAGCTAATTCTAAAACTATGTTCTGTAGGAGATATAAAAGGAATATCTGCTGTATTTTGTGCAGATCTAGCATCTGAGAAATTATTACCTTTACTTTCAAATCCTATAACAGCGGTTTACAGAGTAGAAGGGATCTTGCTTGCAAAAGAACTTCTTAAAGCCCTCCCTGAACACGAAAAAGTCCTTTATAAAGAAATAGCCGAATGGAGAAGAGGTTTACCAATCACCAGCACCATAAGAGACCAGGCGATGAACTTAATAAGATGGGGTTTGGAAAAATATGGATTGGAAAAATTTAAAGATATTATTAAGAAAAGAATTGCTTATCACAGCGTAGAGTATAAAACATGCAGGGAGCTTATGGAAAACTGTCCTTACTTATATAAGGTAGGGGCAACCAAAGGACGCACCAATTACCTATTCGACCCTAGAGGATTTACGAAAGTAGAAAAACTTATCCTGGATCTCTGGAGCTTTTTAAAATCCCAAGAACTTAAGGAGCTTATCGAGAAAAGGAAAAGGGAGATTAAAGTAACCGAGAAGGAAAGAGAAGAGCTAAGAAAATTTGCAGAATTAATGAAAGAATTTGTAAGGTCTGAAAAAGAAGTCTTAGAGGATAGATTAAAGGAGTTGGAAGATTATGTTGATTTGGACGAATTCAGAATTTGGTTGTGGTTAGACGATATTAAATCTCTAAGGGCAAAGCTGGGTAAGCCGGTACCTAAGGACGAAGCGGACTTTATCAACATGAAATTAAGAGAAGGATTTAAGCCTCCTGCCAAGGAAGAGATCTTGGCGCTTCCTCCTGAATTGGCAAAATATCTCAAAACCCCAGAGTAATTTCTTTCAATTTTTCCCAATCCTTATTTTCCAAGATTTCTGTTAGTTTTTTCCTTAGCTTGACGAACTCCAAAGCCTTTTTTTGGTGATATTTGGAAGCTTCTTCAGCCGCAATCGCACATTTCTCGCATAATTCTATCATATACTTAACCTTTTCCTCATATTTTACATCCATATAAATATTTTTTGTAAATCTTTTTATGGATGTACCACAAAATGAGAAGAAAGATGTTGTCTATAAATTAAATCCAGGAGAATCTCTAGTAATTCCAAAAGAAGATAAGATAATAGTGGTTGCAAATAAAGAAGGGGAAGTAACTGTAAAGGAAGAGCAATTAGGGAGTAAAAAAGAAGCAGAATAATAGTTTCAAATTTTCTTTTCTATTCTCTCCAAATAATCCGCCAATTTCCTAACGCTATCCACCAGACTGTCCCAAATCTCCGGGTATCTATCCTTAATCTCTTCCAATCTATAACTTGCAACCTTGAAAAAACCAACCCCGGCCCACCTTTTCTTGCCTTCAAACTCTCCAAGCTTTATCCTTCCTCCACCCTTTCTAACCTGAATTATTTCATTGTCCGGATCGAAATGGAATAAGGAAAGACTATCCCATCTTTTAATAGGTCTATTTAGCCAGCATAAAGGACACTTAACATATACAACCTCTGTTCCGTATCTTAATGCTATCTCCCTAGCAAGATCCTTAAATGTATCCTTTCTCTGCCTTTCCCTTATTTTAATTTCCCTTACCTTCTCCCGATAATACTCTTTTTTGATTTCTTCTTCAGTTTCCAATTTTGGCATAATTATCGTATATACAATTATTTATAAAATATCTCCATACTTGCTCCTTATCTTCGTTAGCTCTTCAGCTGCTCTTCTTCCAGATGCTTTCAGATAGTGAATAGCTGGAAATATAGTGGTCCAACCCATAACCGCTGTTAATGTAGCTTCGCTAGCGCCTAGTTGTGCTATTATCGAAGCAAAAGTAGCTCTTAAGATATGGGGAGTTAAAACAACCCCTGCCCTCTTTCCAATTTCCCTGCACATTTTCCAGCATGTTGGCTTATCCCAATAATACTCCCAGCAAAACTTGTGCTTTGAGAAGAATTTTTCAAATAATTTTAGTAAGGTTTCCGATATTATAGGGATAGATCTTTGGGCTTCCGGGGTTTTAGAAATCCACCATCCGTTAAGGTAATTATCTTCCTTTAGCAATTTTTCCTTCGTTTTCTCGGATTTAATTTTATATTTTAGTCTGTATTCATATTCCCATTTCTTATTCTTACAATAACCGCATCGGTTCCCGCACTTCATTTTCCTGGGAATTCTTATCATAGGCACAGGCTCTGCCTCATAATCTATCCAATCCTTGTTAAAATGCAAGAATTCTCCTATTCTCATTCCAGTTGCAGATAATGTTCTTATTAGGAAATACTCATAGAAATCTTGGCATTTGGCTAAAACCTTTCTTAGCTGTTCTATCGATAGGGCGTTTTCTCTGGATTTTACCATATATTATTTTTTGTAAAATCTTAAATCTTCACTTGTTCCTTTTTCATCTTCCCAAAATATGGGTTGTATCTGTATCCCTAGTAACCTAATATTTCCATTCATAATTATTTTTAGATATTAATTTTCTATTGTAACTGTTGGTTCTGGATCGGTGTATTTGCGGAAAAACAAACCTTCTAATTTATCCCAATAAGCTGTATTACTTGCGGTTGTGTAGTCCCATGCATCCTGCCATTGTCTTAATCCGATAGCTGTTATATTTGTTTTATCAACAACACTCTCGTCAACTGTTATAACATATTTTTTCCATGTTGTCCCATCATTGCCTGTTTGTGTCTCTGCATAATCGTCATATGGACATGAAATTTCAGAAGGACACCCTTCAACATTGTTCCATGATCTCCATACCATGAATTCTCTTTGTAATCCTGTAGATGAATATAACACTACATAAATACCGAATGCGTATCTTGAAGAAGTTGTATAAGAATATTTCATCCAAACAGTAAAGTTGCCATACGGAATAACAATTCTTCTGTTTTCTCCTATGTCTGTATAAAGCTCCATCACAGTTCCTCTACCACCTGTTGCTGTAGCCTTTACTTTTATATAGCCGTAATATGATTTAGAACCGTCGAAATAATTTGAAGAATCTATGCATTTCGTAGTAGTTACTTCAGCATTTTGTATATAACCCCAAGTTACATTATCCCAGTTATAATCTCTCCCTCCTGAATATCCGTATCTCCAATTCCAATCTGTTATATCATTTCCGCATGTTCCCTCTTCATCGACTTCGAAATTTGCGTTAAAATTTGTGCTAAAATCATCAAATACATTTGCTGGATCGCTCTCATCCGTTGCGGAAGGATTTCCGTAATACATATAAATTCTTGTTGTACTTGAGCCAGGAATTTCAGGAAATTTTACCCAAACGACCATCTCGGAGCTTGTCTTCTTCTCAATCCAATAGCTAAGCTTTGTTAATCCTGCATAAAACCTAATATCTCCACCGTCTTCCTTCATCTTTGCTATCATACCGCTGTCGGTAATGCTAACCTTTACCTGGTAATCTTTCAAATCCGAAGAATTCTGCTTATTGTCTATGCAAACCCTATGCTGCCAAGGATACAAATAGCTCAAAGATCTTCTTCTCTTGCCGGTTAGTATCATAATACTATTCCTTTTTATCCTTTAAGTCTTTATTTGACTTCTCAACTCCTGAAATTGCAGAATATACTTTCTTAGCCTCGTATTCGTCTTTAACACCATATATTTCTCTAATTTTCTTCTCTATTTCTATCTTAGCGTTCCAGAATTCTTTTTGGTGCTCCTCAGGATCTTCCTTGCTATACTTTAGCTGGGGTTCCAATTCCTTTATAATCTTAACCCAACCCTTAATCTCTCTAATCCTTTCCCTAATTTCTTTTTCTATCAATCTTATTTTGAATTCACATTCATTGCGTTTAACATTGTAGTATTCGATCTTAGCTCTTAGAATATCGTAATCTGGAGATCCTTCAGGATGTTTATTCAATTTTTCTTGCAGTTTTCTCATTTTTGCACTATAAAAACCTTGTTTTGCAATTTCCTTCTTTCTACTGAAATAAGCTAGAACCAAACCTTCAAAGTGAACCCACATTTCCTTCCTAGCCTGCCAATACTTTCCATCCGGGGTAGGAAAATCTATGTCGTTTAATACAAAATACTTCTGCTGGAAGAAGCTTCTAAACATAGGCAAAGTTTTATAGGTTTCCTTAATTTCCTGAAGCATTTTATGTTCCTCGCTGTCTATAATTTCTTCCTTCTCCAATTCTTCCAGATTAACTTCCAATTTTTTCTTCAATTTTTGCATAAGATTGATTATTTTAAAAATATAAATTAGCTTTCTACCATAACTAAAGGTTCTGGATCGGTGTATTTGCGAATTTTTATATAATCGCTTACAAAATTAGTTGATGTTCCATACTCGTGAAAATATTGTATCTTTGCTTCACCAATTTGAGGTATATTTGAATTACTTACATTACTTGCTAACCATCCGCAACTCTCGTGATAATGACTAACCTGATTAGTATTTGCATTCCAAATAATTTTTCTATACAATGGCGCGTTGGTATTTGGATGGCATCTCGAGCCTATATCTCCAGTCCAATCTTCAAGCCATTGGTCTTCTCCTGTTCCAACAATATCTTTTTGATGTAATCTTAACCATTTAGCAGAATCTGCTAACGAAATAAAAGATAAGTAAGAATGAGAGGTCTCACCGCCCCATCCATAGTTGAGCGTGGTTTCAATTATGTAAGAATTGCTAAAATCTATTGTTTTAACAGATTCTATTTTATCTCCTTTAGCCAATTGAAGGCGTCCATCTGATACAGTAGGAGAGCCTGAAATAATGTTCCACTTACTTGTATCCAAACTCGTTCCCTCGAAATCATCAAAGAATTCAAAAACAGCCTCGCCATTACTCTCACTCGTTGCACTTGGATTTCCAAAATACATATAAATCCTTGTCGTGCTTGAGCCAGGGATTAAAGGAACTTTTACCCAAACAACCAACTTCGAAGAAGTCTTTTCTTCTATCCAATAGCTCAATTTGGTTATCCCTGCATAAAACCTTATATCCTCTGCATTGTCTTTCATTTTATTTAAGGTGTTTGTGTCAGTAATTTCTATTTTTATTTGATAATCCCTTAAATTTGAGGAATTCTGCCTGTTATCTATGCAAATATTTCTCTGCCATGGATATAAGTACTTAATAGACCTTCTTCTTTTACCTGTAATTATCATAAATATTATACCTTAAAAAACTTTACCAAAACTCCAGATAATCTTCTGGCTGTGTCGTTGTACTGTTCGGTAGTTGTTAAATAGTTAGTTCCATCATACCCTCCATAGCTGTAAGCATAACTATTTAGGGAAGACCCTGCCAAATCACTTCTTGCTGTATTCATATTAGCTTTGGTAGTCCATGCATTAGATATATCGTTATATTGCTCTGTAGCAGCGGTACCGCCTTCACCACCATAGCTATAAGCATAGCCGTTTAAAGAAGATCCGGCCAAATAATGTCTAGCAGTATTCATATCAGCTTTAGTAGTCCAGGTATTAGACACGTCATTATATTGCTCTGTAGTGGCTAAATAACCTCCATTATAACCGCCATAGCCATAAGCATAACCATTAAGAGAGGACCCGGCCAAACCATCTCGTGCGGTATTCATATCAGCTTTAGTAGTCCAGGTATTAGATATGTCATTGTATTGTTCTGTAGTAGCATATGTATTAGTACCATCCCAACCGCCATAGCTATAGACATAACCATTAAGAGAGGACCCGGCCAAACCATCTCGTGCGGTATTCATATCAGCTTTAGCCGTCCATGTGTTCGATATATCATTATATTGCTCTGTAGTGGCTAAATAACCTCCGTTATGACCACCATAAATATAGATAAAACCATTAAGAGAGGACCCGGCCAGGAGATTTCTTGCCGTATTCATATTCGCCTTAGTCGTCCAGATATTAGATATGTCATTGTATTGTTCTGTAGTAGCAAATACATTAGTATCATCCAGACCACCATAGCTGTAAGCATAACCATTTAAAGAAGACCCGGCCAAATAACTTCTTGCCGTATTCATATCCGCCTTTGCAGTCCAAGTATCCGCATTCTGCACATAGAAAGGAGGTAAATATACTCTAACCTTAATATTCTTGTAATCTCTTTTATCAGAAGATAATCTTATAACTTGTCCAGGTTTCCATCTTTGCTCTCCTTCTGCTCCGTTTACAATTAATTCGTAAGGTAAGAATGGTTGATTTGTTGGATTATCTTTATTAATTCCTACTTTACAATTTGCCAAAGGAATTACAACTGCATATTTTATATTTTTTTGTTCTGTTGAATATTCTGTATCATCATCACAACCTATAGCTATTAGATTAGTATATTCTACAATTCTGCAGTAGTCGGTGTATTGTTCTGTAATAGCCAATCTACTGGTTCCATCATACCCTCCATAACTGTAAGCATAACCGTTTAAAGATGACCCGGCCAAAGAATGTCTAGCTGTATTCATATCCGCCTTACTAGTCCAGGTATTGGATATGTCATTGTATTGCTCCGTGGTGGCTAAATAAGATCCATCATACCCACCATAACTATAAGCATATCCATTGAGAGAAGATCCGGCCAAAAATCTTCTTGCCGTATTCATATCAGCCTTAGCAGTCCAAGTATTGGATATATCATTGTATTGCTCTGTAGTAGCTAAATTGCTACTGCCATCATAGCCACCATAACTGTAAGCATATCCATTTAGAGAAGATCCAGCCAAACCATCTCTTGCCGTATTCATATCAGCCTTAGCAGTCCAAGTATTGGATATATCATCATATTGTTCGGTGGTGGCTAAATAGCTAGTTCCGTCATAGCCACCATAACTGTAAGCATAGCCATTTAGAGACGATCCAGCTAAATTCTGTCTTGCCGTATTCATATCAGCCTTAGCTGTCCAGGTATTAGCTATGTCATTGTATTGCTCCGTGGTGGCTAAAACACCAGTATCACCACTAAATCCACCATAGCTATAGATATATCCATTTAGAGAAGAACCTGCAAGAGTGAATCTTCCACTATTCATATCAGCTTTAGTATTCCAAGCATTTGATATATCGTTATATTGTTCTGTTTTATTACTTCCAATATAATAACCAACGTACCCACCATAGCTATAAGCATATCCATTTAGAGAAGATCCTGCCAACTCGCTTCTTGCTTTATTCATATCCGCCTTACTAGTCCAGGTATTTCCAGAAACATCGGTATAATAAAACCCATCAGAATCTGAGCTCGCATTAGTCCTTTTCCTTTCTATTCCTGTCCTTAGATTTATAGGGTTTTCCTCTGATATTGTTTTCTCGATTAGCCAGTTAAAGGATTGGGATTTTACCTTCCACTGATTTGTATCTATTAAGAAATAAATCTCTGATAATTTATCCTCTAAATACCCTGAAGTAGGGTCTGAAGAATTTATTTTTACCTTTTCGTCTTTTCCAGCACCACCTATAAAAGAAGGCATAATATATATTAATAAAATAAATTAAATTGCTATCCAATAAACTTTCTGTCCGGAGCTATCCGCTATAACATATATTTTGCTGGCATCATCTATTTCTAAAGTAATTCCCTGGCCTGCGCTCAATCTAAATCCGTCGGAAGTGGTTACTCCAGACCCTCCAACATATACATTTCCCGAATTATCATCATCAGCCTTTATAACAACCCCAAATTTGCAAGGAGTTGAAGAAGAAGCTAGTTGAACTGCTGAAGTTCCTACATCAACCTGCCCGTGAGAAAAAGAATCTGAAACTCTCTTAGATACTGTTATATTATCCGTATCGCACTTAGTTATTTTTCCATCTATTGATGATAGGGTAGCCTCTTTTGCTATACCTACTGAGTCATTTTCTATACTTATTTTTTTCCTATCATTGACCGAATCATAAGCAACTTCAGACACTACAGTTACATTATCCGTATCACACTTGGTTATTTTGCCATCTATCGAAGATAAAGTAGAATCTTTTGCAATACCTACCAAATCCTGTTCTAAAATTATTTTAGGTCTTCCGCTTGTATCAGTTCTAATAAGGCGTATCACAGAATAATCGTCAAGACCTGTATAAGTAACACCCATTAAGTTAAGAGGATCTGTTTGAGTTATTTCTGTTCTTCCTGAAGAATCTACTTTCTTTGGAACCCAACCACTACCATCATATCCATAATCCTTGCTCTGGGTAACTTCGGAAACTTTATCAACTATAACTGTAACCTCAGCAGGCATTTCGACTATCTTTTTTTCTGGCATGATATTATTTATATATATTTTTTAAAAAGCTCCTTATGGCAGAGGAGCTTAAGGTGGCGGAACAATCTAATCTCAAGCTTCCGGAGGAAAAGCTGGATTTAAAGTATAAGGAAGAAAAGGAGTTAAAATACAAGCCAATCTCGGTGAAAAATCCTTAATTTTTTAAAAAAAATATTATTATGTTTGAAGACCTTCATTACATATTTGATAAATGCAACTGCCAGGTGGATGTATTATCTGTTGAGTTTATAGTTCCTGCCGGCACTATTATAGGATTACAAATATCCCCTTGGAAGGGATACACAAACTTTATTCTGTGGATAGATATATATACTAGCGAAAATAATGTAAAGGTGTTTGATAGCGATGAGTTAAATAAGCAATCAGGTGTATCTTATTTTATACTTGAAAATTGCCCTGACGACTTTACCAGGTTTACCGGAGGTTTATTATACTCCGAATTTAATAAGCCGAGATATTTCAACTTTGTAAATTATACATCAAACGATAGTTATGTAGGTATAATTATGTATATGGTCATGGTTCCTTCCGATAAAGTTAAACTATTTAAAGAATTGCTTATAAACCATTACAACGGAATTATAGGATTTAAATATTTGAAGGAACATATTAAGAAAGCTGTAGATTTGTTAAAATCACCATGAGAAGGATAATATTAGGGTGGTTTGCAAAGAAGCATAATATAGATAATGTAGTTGCTAGTGTTTATGGTTACTTACCTGCATATCAAATGGCAACAATAAGGCAAATATTTCCTCCAGGATATTCTATGGCATATATATATTTTGGAGGATATACTACAATACACCCTACGTATTTGGGTGAACCTAGCGTATATGTCCAGATAACCAATGAAGATACGAAGATAGCTCTTGTGGAACTAGCATTTATGTTGGATACCCACTTCAATATTGAAAACTTCTATATGAGATATTTGCTATTCCCTATGCATGCAGATTTATTTTTTAATTATACATCAAGGTCCGGGTATATTCTCTGGTATGTAGTTGGTTTGGTCGGAAAGATAGAAAATTTTGATAGGTTTATATCCGAGATTAATGAATATGAAGAATTTGCAAGGCTTGGTAATAACATAAAGAAAATAACCTCCGGGATAGACCAAGGATTTTTATATTTAAAGAAAAAACTTATGTAAATTATGGTAGAAGATATAGTTGAAATAGATGGTAAGATTTACAAACCCGGAGATGTAATAAGGGAAATAGATAGAGGAACTTTCAAGATTAGGATTATATATGGAGGTAAGATTAAAAAAGAAGAAAAACCATGATAGAAGATATAGCATTGCACGTCCTGGCCTACAAGTGGGAGGGTTTGTTTACTCCTTTTTCTCTAATATTTACTGTTCCTGCCGAAAGTCATAACCCGGTGGATTTAACTCCTAGAGAAGGTTGGGTTTTCTTCCTGCTAAGATTCGGAGGATATACTACAGGATCTAGTGTTAGTTTAGATATTTTTCATAAAGGAAGAAAGCTTATGGATACTATAGAAAATTTCCCGGATGTAAATACATACTTTCACCTTCCTAATATTTTCTCAAATATTTTCGATACTACAATAACTTTTGATTTTTCGAATAGCGAGACTAGCTCCGTTTCCGTATGCTTTCACGGAGTTGTATTGGCTTTTAGGGAAGAAAAGGCAAAAGGATTTTTGGAAGATATAAAGGCTTTGGCTGAAATCCCTAAGGATATTAAGGAAACTAACAGGTTGTTGGAAGAGCTCAACGATATTTTGAAAGGTATAATTGGAAGAATGTAGCTAAAAAACTAAAAGAAAAACTTATTACTCTTCATAACCTGAAGGAGTTACTGTAACCGTTGTTTGGTCTGATTGCGCTACTAAGTCACCGTACTCGCAGTATACACTATCTCCAAGAATATTTTTGTTTAGAGTGGTTGTCGATCCCGCCGGGACTATTACTGTAAGGAGTTTCCTACCGCCGGTTGATGCTCCGTCATAGAAATCTACTGTAGCATCATTTGTTGTATTCTGGTTAGTTATTACCAGCCCCGTTATGTATAACTTCCTGCCAGAAGTTCTCTCATAGATAGTAGTATCTGTGGAAGCCGCCGTAATGTCTTTAGCTAACCCCCGAATAGGGATCTTTTCGGTCATGGTCATTCAGTAGGTTCTTCTAAAGGTATATAAGTAAAGTTTTCAGGTTTTTCGGATAGCTTTTCTAAAACATATCTAAATCCCTGGAACTTTACCCTGGAAAGGTTTATTGCATGCTGGGTAGGGTTCTTTATGTTGAAGAAAGGTAGGTTATCCTCGAATACAAATACCTGACTGTGGGCAATGTCCTGGGAGTATTTGCTTATTGAAGTAACTAAGTATTTTGTCTTCATTCTACCTACTGACTTTGGATAGAATACTTGAATCTCTATGTCGTCTAAAGGTGTTAAAAAGAACTGTGCTAATTCGTTGGATCCTACTTCCATTTTATTTCTTCCGCTTGAATCCTGAGGTTGCTGTTCTGTTAAGGTACTACCTGCTGATATACTTTCAAAGTTATGGATAAAAGGCTGAATTGGCTCTAAGTACTTTACCTTAAAGTATCCGTATGACTTTATTGGTAGTATTGCTATATTGTCACCTATTTTTACTATTGGTTTAATCTCACCAGCAAACACAGCATACATATCGGATCTCGCCATAAATTATATAGTATAAAACAATTTAAATATTTTTATTTATTTCAATTTCACCCCCAACCAGCCCCAAAGTTTTTATTTAAACTAACTTTTTTAGGAAGGGGCTGGCAGGGTTTGGTGATATAGTGAACTACTCCCCGCTTACGCAGGGAGCTTCCTGCTTCATCGAGAAGACTTGCCCAGAAACCACCTCTTTGTAAGAGATGGTTCTGGGTAGAGGTCTTCTCTCCAACAGGCTATCAGGACCGTCCCAGCCCCTCATCAATATTCTACATGCAGAGATATAATCTCTCAACGGATCATTGTAGGTTAGTCCTTTTGATGTGCCTCTTGGGTTTACCTTTATTACTCTCCTACCGGCTCTTTCAGCCTTGTAGGAGAGCATAGCAATAAATTTACCCCAAGAGGCATCTAATATTTTTTGAGCCAAATTATGATTTCTTACCATGTTTCTAATGTTCAAATTTTCAACACAAATCACATCATAATTATCAACATAAAACCTTGAAAGCTTATGCAAAAAGTCATTTCTTTGATTCACCAATTTCTCATAAGCTTTAGCAAGCTTTCTCCTTTGTTTCTCCCAATTCTTAGAACCTTTCTTTTTCCTTGATAGCCTTTTCTGTTCAATTTTTATTCTTTTTAAAGTCTTCTCATAAAATCTAGGATTTTCAATTTGCCTTCCCTCTGAATCGGTAAGGAAAAACCTTATGCCAACATCTATACCAACTACTTTATTGGTTTTTGGCAGTTGCTTCTTCTCTTTTTCAACACATATCAAAGCAAACCACTTCCCAGACCTATATCTTTTTATTATCACCTGTTTTATCTTGCCTTCGATTTCCCTATGGATTCTAATCGGTATATCTCCAATTTTTGATAAATGCAATTTATCCAACCTCTTACCAGTTCTAATTATTTTGAAACCAGATTGGTTATAAACAAATGTTTTAAACCACTTTCCTTTATACCTAAGTTTCCCTACTTTCTTACCTTTTTTCTTTAGCCTTGATAAAGCCTTTAGATTTGAATAAAGTTGATAAAGAACCATTTGTAGAACCTTTGAATAAACTCTATTCAATTCTGGCTTTTCTTTTTTCAGCTTAGGCAATTCAGCTTGTAATTTTAACCTACTTGGAATTTTATTGTTTTCTTTTATCTTAGAAAGGAAATAGTTATAGGTTTGCCTACATATTTCTAAAGTTTCCGTCATTTGTCTCTCTTGCTCTTCAGTTGGATATAGCCTGAACTTATAGGTTATCATTTTCTCTTAACCTTAACCTTGCCTAAGCAGAAAGGACAGGTAGCATAGTAAGGATTCTTTCCCTTATAGTCCCATTCGTGCCCACACCTTTTACATTTTAACTTCATAATTATATAGATAGTTAGAAAACTATAAATACTTTTCGGCTCTCATCCCCTCCCTTTCGGAAGGGAACTTCCCGCCGATAGAGTTAAAAAGAAGGAGTTTACACCGTAAACTGAAAAAGTATCACCAAAAAGTAAAAATTAAATTAAAAACCAAAAACAAAAATTCAGTTATTTTTTACCTCTGATCTCGGATGTACCTCTGAATTCTGCTACTCTTCCTAATAATACTACTTGAGCTGTACCAGTTGCGTTAATGTAATCTTCTATCTTAATTTCTTCGTTCTTGTTGTAAACTATTAAGTTCTTGAATAACACTACCTTAGCCTTGTCTCCAATTAATGTGCTGTCTGTGTATGCTAAGGATATTATGTCTTTGGTCTTTGCGTCTCCTATCTTGAACTTCAATAGCTCGGAAATCCTTGTAGATTCTGCAACAGCAGCTCCGTAGAATGCAAATACTTTCTGGTCAGTTGCTGATGGATTATATAGAGTGTTGTAAGCGTTTGCAGTTCCAGCTGATAGATCCTTTTCCCACTGTTCTGTTGAAAGTCCTAAGTCAGATGGTTTAACATCTCTTACAACGACATCCTCAGGAGTTGGTGCTATCTTTTGTTCTACTGCTTTCTTGATTAATATGCTGTCTGCAAAGTCTCTAATAGATGCTAATTCAGAAGGTGTGTATGCGAATCCTGGAACTGTACCTAAGAAGTAAGGTCCTGGAGCGTCTCCACCTTGTACTGCAGAAACACCTCTTGCTTCACAAACTCTAGCTAGCAACATTACCTTTGCTGTACCGGCTGTGTTAATGTAATCTTTAATCTTTATTGTTTCTCCTTTGTCGTAAATTATAGGTTCTTTCAATAGTTTTACCTTAACACCCTCATTGTAAGTATCTATGTCCTGTAGAGTTACTTCATCAATTACAAGGTTATCTCCTAATTGGAACCTTATAATGTCGGAAATCCTTGTTGATTCCAATAGAGCAACTCCGTAAATACCTATTACCTTTCTATCACTAGCAGAAGGTGTATATAGGTTGTTAAATTGGTCTGCAGTTCCACCAGATAAATCTACACTCCAAACCTCGTTAGAAAGTCCAAAGTCGCTTGGTAAAGCATCTCTTACTATTGCTTCTTCCTCGCTAGAAACTACTTTACTTGCTATTGCAGTGCTAAGTACTTCCCTGTCTATCTTGTCAATTACAGATTTTAGTCCTGGTAGCTCTACCTGCAAACCCGAAACAGAACCTAAGCTTGCCATAAAGTATTTAAAAGATAACCGGTATTTATAATTATGTCTAGCAAGTTATACAGGAAAAGGCTTAGAGCGCTGAGAGTTAGGGATAAAGTATGGATAGAATTTAAAAAGCTGGCGGCCGAGAACCAAGTGTCTCTGGGAGATATGCTCGAGCTGTTAATAGAAAACTATAAAATAAGTAAAGTGAGGTATATATGATATTATGGAAGGTTTGTCGGTGGTGCTCCCAATATTTAACGAGGAAAAATACCTACCCATATGTCTGGAATCCTTTGCTAACCAAACCTACAAAAACTTCGAAATTATAGCTGTTGTGGATGTTAGAACAAACGATAGAAGTGTAGATATCCTAAGATACTACTCAGGTATTCTTCCGATAAGAATATTATACTCCCAGCCCGGAAAGTTATATGCAAGGCACATAGGCATTGTAAACTCGAATTACGATATAATAGTTGCGGTGGACGGCGATTGCTATTACCCACCAACATTTTTGGAAGATATTTACAGAAAGTTCAGTGAAGGTAATTACATAGCATTATGCGGATGGACTTATCACGAAGCGCCTTTTTTCCTGCTGAAGATATGGTATGGAAGCAGATTGAGCGGTAGAAGCTCCGCATTTTTAAAGGAAGGGTACTTTATGATAGGCGGTTTTAATTTCGATATAGACCAATTCAACGCATATTCCTTAGTTATGGAAGAGGAAGTTAATTTCAAGAGAAGGTTAGAAAGAATGGGAAAAATAGGGTGGATAGACACACCTTGCTATCATTTAAGAGAGTCTTCCGATTTTCACAGGATAGAAATACGCCCTGCTACCACTTAAGAACCTTCCGATTTGATATTTAAAATATAATAATATTATGAACGGAGAGAAGCTCCTTAAGATAGCATTTCTATTTATGGCTTTGGGATTTACAGGGTATATTTTCGGAGAGATAATTAGCAAAATAAAAGAAGAATTAGAGGAAGAAATATAATCATGGGAATAGAAAGCTTTGTCTTGGGCTCGGGAGATCCTGACTGGAGAGAAAATCCAAAGCTAAGGGCTTTGGTAGAAGAATATAAGGAAAGATGGAGAAGGCTAGGAGCTAAAGAAGGTTTGATAGATAAAGCTATAAGGCTTGCAGAAGAGTACACTAAGAGAATGGCAAGATGGATGTCCAGGTTTACAGAAATACCTCCAGAAGAGCTGGAACCGGGAATATTTACTTATGCAATAAAGCATGTAGCTGACGAGTGGATTAAAGCATTTATTTGATTTTTCTGCTTTTTCTATTCATGGTTACTTCTATTATCTTTTCCCATATTATGTTTCTTACAAGCTCAGACAGCGTTATATCAAGCTCTTGAGCAACTTCATATAGAAAATTGTATGTAATTCCATCTATCCTAAACTTTATTACTTTATCCTTCTTTAGTGATCCTCTAGCCATAATTAATGTGCCACAAAATTATTTATATAAATAGCGGTATATTCACTTATGGCAAGATCGTTAGAAGAGATGGCTTCCAAAGGATACTCAAAGATGAAAAGAAAGCTAGACCAAATGGCAAGAAGCTGGGATGCAGCTAAAGAAAGAATGATTAGGCACTACAGGGATGTAGGATTTGGTCCTACAAGAACATCCAACTACGAAGACGCAATAAGAGAAGCAAAAATAAGATTCGACCCTGACAAGTGGAAAGAAAACTGGTTGGCAAAGATGAGAGAATAATCGGTTTTATGTTTTTGTAATTTTTTTGTATAATTCTTCTGCTATTTCACGCAATTTTCTTAATCTTATTTCCAAAGGAACAAATGCTATAGGTTTTCTTAAAACTTCTTTTCTCCAGGTATACAAACCGTTGATAGTTTCCTCTATAAATTCTATAATATCCTTTGGTTTAGCGCCTTCATTTATTAATGATTTTATATAAGGGAACATAACATCGTAGTAGTGTCTTGGTACTCTACTTAAAATGACTCTGAGTAATTCCATACCCCAGTATCCGTCCCAACCCTTCTCTTTTGCAACATCAAGGATTTCTCTTTCTATAATTTCTATAGTCTCGGGAAAAGGATTCTGTCTTCTATGGTATGCATAGACTTCTTCCCATGAGAAAGTCATTCCTTGAAAAAACAATCCAAATCCGAGAATTAAAGGAGCTAGCCTCTCCCTTATCCCTTTCATAATTATTTTTCCTTCTTTAAATAATTAACTTCAGGAGGAATTTCGTCCTTAAAGACATAGTTGTAGAAAGCTCGGTATAGATTTTCGCAGTTCTGGTTAAGCCATTCTATAGATCTTTTCGATATAAGGATAGGTTTTAGCTCGGGTTTGGATTTACATATCTCTTCAAGGATAAGGATCGGATTCGTAAGGTATTTTTCCAAATCTTCCCAAAACATTTTTAACAATCTTCTTGCAATAGGTCTTACCCTGTAGTCCGCAAGTTTGTAGTGGTTAAAGAATAATACAACGAGATTCTCATTATTTTCTATAGCATTCTTTAGATCTTCCGGATCTATTGAGGATAGTAAGCCAAGTAGCCATTCCTTATGCTCCATAAATATAGCTAAAAAATTCAAAAATGATTGAAGTTACTTAGATTGCGCTATATAATACCAGCTGCTTTTGGTGTTGGTTTAGGTGTTGGTTTGGGTGCTGGAGTAGGAGCTTTTACAACCAATCTTGCCGCTGGAGTTGGAGCTCCGGCTGTTCTCTCTTTAATCTCCTTTGCAAGCCTACCCATTCCAACTATCGCTAGGAAAGCATCTATTTCAGGCTTTCCGGTTGAGAAAACTCCCAAGCTTGTTGCAGTTCCTAAACCTATTACTGCTAAATCAGCTACATTAAATCCTGCAACTTCATAAGGTACTGCTTGTGTTACCAAGTCGTAGTATTCGTTTACAAGCTGGGATCCCAAAACTCTAACCAACTCAGCCACTCCCATGATAATATATAAATTAAAAAGTATTTAAATCTATTTATGGAAAAAAGGGAATTATATAGTATGGTTAAGGAGGAATTGATAAGGGAATTGGAAATGTTGCCTGAGGAAGAGAAAAATAAGCCGATAATTATGACTATGCAAGGTCCTATAACTGCAAAGCAACTTATTGAAGAACTAAAGAAAGACACCGAACTTGCGAAGAAGATAGTAGCCGGAGAAATTAGAAGAAGATTTAGGGAAAGATACAAGTATTAGAAAAAAAGAAAAAATTGATTTTGAATTATTATTTTTAATTTTGTTGTTGTGTTTGTTCAGATTGTTGATTTTCTTGGGATTGCTCTGGTTGGCTCTCTTCTTGAGATTGGACATTTTCCTCTTGTGTCTGATTAGTTTCTTGAGATTGATCGGATTGTTGTGTCTCTTCAGTTTGATTTACTTCCGGTTGCCCTTCTTTAACCTCTTCAGGCATAAACTATTTAAATAATTAATGTTTTAAATAGATTATGGACGTAAAAGCCTTTGCTGAGGTTCTCGGGGCTCAGCTTATAAACGAATACTTTGACGTAGTAGCTGACAAGTTACCAGAGTTTGCAGGAGTAAATGTTGGTGACCTAGCATTAGCAGGTGTAGCAGCCGGTATAAGCTTAGGAGCATTCTCCACAGGAAGATATGATTTGGATACTATAATTACAATAGCAGGACTAGGTAGAGCAGCTAAAATAGTTAAAGAGAAGATTCCTGTATAGACAGATTCTTTTCTTTTGTAATATTTTTTTAATTAGTATATTTATTTATGAGAATCGGCTTAATAAGGCAGAGTAATTATGACCAGGCTGTTAGGTATGCAGTAGTATGGCTAAATTGGTTTAAAGAAGAGGCTAAATCTCTTGGTCACGAAATAGTATTTGATATATATGACGGTCATACTTTGCCAAATGACATATATAGAGTAGTAGAAGAAAATGCTCCTGTAGATTTTCTGTACTATACAGGCCATGGAGATACTAGAGAAGTCACAACAAGCTTGTATAACGGATTGGCCTTTGTTTGGTGGTTAAAAGACCCTAGATATGGATTAGATAGCGATAATCTTTCTGGATTAAACAATGTTAGTAATTTGTTTTTATTAAGCTGTCTGTGTGGAAAGGAATTATTACCTGAAATATCAAGAAGACTTGGCATAGCTACTTATGGTTTTGTTGAAGAATATTGTTGGGTTGTTGATACAAATTATTCACCAGAAGAAGATCCTTATGCAAGATCTTTCGGAATTCCTTGCAATGAGTTAGCAAAGGCTATTGCAAGCGGAAAATCTATAGAAGAATGTTTGCTTGTAGCTGGTAATGCCTTTGATGAGCAGATAGATTATTGGGATAATTGGATTGTAAACCATCCAGATGCACCTAGAGAGCAACTAGTTAGAGCTAAACTTTGTGTATCACTACTAGATGCTAATAAAAAAGCGTTGGTAGGTTACAAACCAAGTGTTCCTGTGGAAATGGGTGTTCCTTTAGGGGTTATGCTTATGATATTCTTCCTAGTTATGATAGTATATGGAATAGCAAGAAAAAGTGGAAAAATTTAAAAAATAAAACAACTATTCCTTAGGCGGGTTTATAGGAGCTTTTGGTAATTCATCGAATAAATCCTTCTTTGGAGGCTCCTTAGGAAGTTCTTCTATTTTAGGAGTTTGTTGCAATTGCATTTGTTGTATTTGTTCCGGTGTTATTGGAGTTACTTCCTTTGGTTTTGGTTCTGGAGATGTTGGTAGTTTCTTAACTGCTTCCTTTCCAAATCCAAGCAATTCCTTTAGTAATTCTGACCAATTTATTTTCTCTCCTTCCTTAGGTGCAGATAATCCTTCCTGCTTTGCAAATTCCAAGATAGCGTTTCTAAGTTCTTGGTATTGCTTAAGCTCCTCTGTTAACGATCTGTTGGGTGTATTTCCCTTTTTAATTTCGGCTAATTCTTCTTCGAGTTTTTGTAGTTTCGGTGCCATGGCTGACATAGCTTCTAATCTGCTATACAGAAATTCTTTTTCCTTTTCAGCTTCTTTCAATTTCATCTCATGTTTTAGCTTTTCAATTTCTTCTTTAACATCAGATTTTCCTAATAGAGCTGCTATTACTGTGTGTTGGATATCTGTTTGGTTTGCAAGTAATATCTTTAGTAAATCTTCTCTATCTTCTTTTTTCTCTGGAAGTAGTGAATCTACGAGCTTCATTATTAGCACTTTGTTCATTAATCTCTCAATCATTCTGGACTCTGGATCTGGTTGGTAATTGTATTGGTCTCTTTTAAAGGTATCTAATGCTAGCAGATATGTTAGCATATCTAAAGGGTTTGATCCTTGACCTGCAACTGATCTTATAGCCTTTATTGCTTCTAAATTCCTTGCAAGAGGGCTTTGCAAAGTATTTCCGTCTCCAGATCTCTGTGTAAAATTATCTAATAACTTCTCTATAAGCGCTTCTTTTGTTATTTTTAGGCTCCTTGCTGCTTCTTCTATCCTACTACCCAACTCTGGGTTCACCTTCAACAAAACATCCTTCGGCTTTTTCTCCTCCATATTCTCTCACCTCTTTCAAAACATCAAGATAGTATCTAACATATTCGAAAAGATATTGTCTAACAGGAAGACCGAAATATATTAGGAATGCAACAAAAACAGGGAGATGATCTTTAATAAGCATACTAAAATGGAATTCATTAAGTAACTGGTTTATGGATTCTTTAAACTCATCTGACCTCAAAGATAGTAAGTATTCTAATATTTGGATATATTCTTCTTTAGATCTAAGTTCTTCTCTAACATCATCAATTACACCGTGCCAATCCAACCAGAAATTTATAGCGTTTTCTACAACCTCATCTACTGAGTATCCGTAAGCTTCTGCAATCTTTTCTACTTTCTCTTTCACAACTCTACCTACTCTTAAGGTTTCCACTACACTATCTATAGCCTCTTGGGTAATCTCTCTTTCTATAACTCTGGCTACCCTCTCTTCAGCTACGGTTCCATGTACTTTTGGAGCTTTTGTTATTTTCATAGATGTTGTTTTAACTTCTGGAGATGGTATATTGCGTCCTGGTTGTGGAATATCTATTCCTCCCGCTGATAGCTTTTTAAACCATCTTGAAATTGTCGATCTGTTTCTACCCAATCTTGTGGCTATTTCATTCATAGATAACCCTTCCTTAGCCAATCTTATTGCTTCTAGTACCTCAGGTCTAGACATCATATACTCTACATATTGCTGTAGAGGATCTTCTTGATCTTTGATTTCTTTTTCCTTTTCTTTGGAATCTTCAGATTTATCATCCTCTAAGAATTCCTTGTCAAGGTCTTCCATAAATTTATATACAGAAAAATATAAAAAAGCAACATTGTTGCATTATGCAACCTCTAGAGGGTCTGGAAGCTCTCCAAGTCTCCAGACCTCTAGCCAAGACTCTAGTATTTACTAGATTTTGAGATAGTTTGCAGTGTAAACCAACTCCAAAATAACCACAAAAATTCAAAATATTATATCACTTCCATCACAAATTCCTTCTGTTTTTCTGTAACTTTAGGTACTGATAGCTCAGAACCCCCTCCCCCTCCGGCTAGTTGGTTGGCTATTGCCGCTACTCCAAATCCAGCAATTATGGATAATGCTATATTTCTTATCCTTCTTTCATTCTCCTCTGTAGATAGTCCTTTTCTTGGTAGAGAATCTGAAAGCCATGCTGTTACTACAGGAGTTATAAACCCAACCACAGTTGCTGGCGTTACCATGATATTATTTAAATTAAAAAATTTATTTTATTATGGAAATTGGTAAGCTACTTGGCTTGGGGCTTCTAGTAGGAGTACCGCTCTACTTTGCTTTAGATCCTCCAAGCAACATAGATAAGAAAACTTTCAGAATAATGGCTGAAAGGGCGTGGAGCATAGCAAACAGAGAAATGGAATTAGGTAATGAAAGTTCTGGATTGACATGGACTGGAGTAGCTCAACTTCTAGACGAATTAAGTGGAAGAAAGGATTGGGGTATTTTAGAAGTGTTGCTTCCAAGAAAATAATAAATAAAAAAGTTTTTATTTTATTATGGAATTTAATAGGTTGTTTGGCTGGGGCGTCATTATAGGAGTAACACTTTACCATATCTTCGACCCTGTTGATTTAACTCCTGAAGAAGAAAAGAAGTGTAAGGAGTTGGGATTGCTAAAACCACATCCGATTTGTGTTCTTTCTAAATTAGCTGAAGGTAAAAGTAGGGAAGAAGCTACTAAAGAATGTCTAGATGAAGGAAAATATCATGGGATTAGTGTATTATCTTGCAAAGCTTACTTAGCTGGAGCAAAGGTGTAGTTAGTATGAGGCTGGTTTTGTTTTTAAGAAATGGTACAAGCGTTGTTTTAGAGAATGTTGACAAGGTTATTGGAGAAAGAAAAATAGATGGCAGATTAACCTATTTTGAAATTAATTTAAGAGATACTAAAAATTGGAAAATCCTTGCTAGGAAATTTAACTCAGTTGGGAAACATTGAGAAAAACAGGGTCTTTGCGATCTCTAATTATTACTATCATTCCTTTTTGTTTGTATTTCTTGCACCAGGATTCATATTTTTCTAGATCTTTTTTAGAAGGTTTTTTGTTGGTTTTTACCTGAATCCATATTACTTCTCCTTCCTTAACCCAGATTTGATCCCATAATCCGAAAACATCTTTCTGCCATCTGGTATGGTGAATTTGGAAGACTTGGTATCCTAAAGATTCTGCTATTTTTCTGGCTTTTCTCATAGATCTCCGTCCTTTTGCAATTCGGTTAGTCATAGTGGTATATATGGAACAACCCATCCCGTTTGATTTCTACATTTTCTATAGGTTTCCATAACTTTAAATTAAAAGGTCTTACCAGTATATGCATGCCGTTCTTAGTTTTACTTTCGCCACATAGTATTAAATTTAGCTTATCCATTTGTTTATAAACTTCATCTAATTTCGACATATCATCGACATCTATCAAGAAATGCCACTTTCTTGACCTTGCTTCGGGTTTTTGCAAGCAGGATATGAACTCTCTATCAAGCTTTTTCAAATGCATTAAGCACTGAGACAGATCTTTTGAGTTTATGGCTGTGAATTCCCATTCTACCATCTTCATCTTAAACAGTCTTAGAGCTTTGATTAAACTTCTGGGATTGTAAGTAATGTATATAGAGTAATCTTCAGGTCTTGCTCTGCTCGGATAATGCTTTACCAGAGTAATAAGTTTTTTGAACTTTCTTTCCCAGTTTTCTTTATCCACAACTTCTCTAAATACCACTTCTTCAGATCTTAATTTTTCATTATATTTCTTTCTGGCTATCGCTAACATTACTAATACTTCGTCTTCTCTCAGTTTGTCAAACCAATACTGCCATACTCCTTTAATCTTTTCTTCCATGTTCTCCGAAAATGACACAAAAAATAAGAGGTAATATGCTCATATACATAACAAAAATGGCTGTTTTGCAATCTGGGCTTGACAATATCGCTAAAGGTATTACTATAAAAAAATAAATAAACACCAAAAAAATTGCTATACTATCTTCGTCCATTTTCTTTTTACTTCAAAAACATCAGCAAACCACTTTTTGATTTTTTCAAGTATTTTATTTATTGTTTTGCACTTTTCACATAATATATTATTGCCTTCGCAGTGTGGTGCTTCTAAACAAAATTCTTTCTTTACATCTTCAAGCAATCCCTGAACTGCGGATTTGACATCTGAAACTAAAAATAATCTTCCTAATTCAACATTTACTATTTCTCTATGCAATAAGTCTTTTCTTTTGCCCTTCAAAGGTTCATTCTTTTTCATTTTCATCTTCAAAAACATTATCTATAACTTTCAAAAAAATTCTTTTACCTTCTTCAAATCCGTCTATTGCACCATCAATATATTCCCTATCTGCGTTGTATCTTGTAAGAAAATTCTTAT
>Ga0190313_1000501_pt1 | contig 23285 bp, 14 predicted proteins | sample 4870071011_MG_FD_169989 | JGI IMG/M metagenome (GOLD analysis project Ga0190313, IMG submission 169989) | Hydrothermal vent sediment bacterial communities from Southern Trench, Guaymas Basin, Mexico - 4870-07-10-11_MG | ecosystem: Environmental > Aquatic > Marine > Hydrothermal vents > Sediment ...
GGGCATCGTATCGCGGTGGCTATTGATGAAACAAAAATATGCGTTAAAGGAGAATGGTTCTATTTCTGGGTAGCCATTGATATAGATACGAGAGAGATCTTGGCTGTGCATTTCTCAAAGAATCGTAACGGATTAGAAACACTAATATTCCTAAAACAGGTTATGAAGAAATGTTCAAACAAACCAACATTCTATGTAGATGGTGGGCCTCGGTATCCGTGGACTTTCTAACGACTTGGCTTAACCTTCATTCATGAAACATTCGGAAATAGAAATGCTGTAGAACAATGGTTCTCTATACTCAAAAGAAGATTTCTCGCTTTTACTACTATCTATAACCTATCCCTCTCGGAGGTGATGCCCTTATCCTGACAGCCTCCAAAGTATGCAGATTAGGTATGGGTAACATCTAACACAACACATCAGAGGGATTGGGATTGAAATGTGAGCTACTTTGTCGCATAATTAGAGGATAAGAGGCGAAAACATGAAATATAATGAGGTATTTTATAGAAAGTATGTGTAGAAAAGGAGAATGGAGAGAATACAACGAGAGGTTGGTAAAGAGAGGAGAGATATTGATAGACATAGGATTTTTAGAGGATATTGAGGAGGAATTAGAAGAGCTGAACGAAGGGAAGAGAGGAAGGCCTTATAAATATGGCGATGCTCTCTTTACATTTCTTGAACATCTGTATATATTTGTTAGGAACTATCGTATGCTTGAGGGTATATGTAGAGCATTCAGCAAGATTGTAAAAGGTTTTCCCACACCTGACCATTCCACCATACACCGAAGATTAAAGGCGAATTTGCCGAAAGTAGATGTGGATGGTAATATGCTCATAGTGGATTCAACCGGATTCAGATTAGGAAGAGCAACGGAGTATGTTGAGTATCGTCACAGATTGAGGCGAAGGAAGAAATGGATTAAACTCCACATAATTACTGATGGGAAGAAAGTTGTGAGACACATAATCACTAAAAATAACATAGGTGATTCTCCAGCATTCAGACAGATGTTTAAAACATTGAAGAATGAGTTGAAGGATGTGGATGTGTTAATTGCTGATTCAGCTTATGATTCCCGTCAAAATTTCAATTTGGTTGCGGAGTATGGAATTAAGCCTCTTATTAAGGTGCGTAAAAATTCCAAATCAATAGCTAAAGGCTCTCCTCCTTGAAAAGAACTTTCGGCGAAACTCTTTCTTCTCGTAAATTTAATTATGCTGTTAGAGAACTTACTATCATCATCTCCTTTTTTAATCTATTTCATTCTCTTTAACCCCCTAACCCTTCTCTCTACTATTTCACATCTTTTTACCTTAACCATTCCGCACCCGATTTATACGACAAAACAGATGTGAGCAAAAAGTTTAAAATAATTTTAATCATCGCCCTATCTAGCCGGGGTTGCCGAGAGGTAAGGCGCCAGCCTGGAGAGCTGGTGTCCGTAAAGGACGCGTGGGTTCGAATCCCACCCCCGGCGCTTGCCTTAGTGTGTTGACTCATAGAATTCTAGCTAGGTTTGTCGTTATACACCTTAGGCCTTTGAAACTTGAATTGAAAGTGCCAGAGCAATTAGTTAAAATCGTGGAAAAGCTTGGATTTGTAAAAATAAGGCAGAAAGGAAGTCATATTGTTTACAGACATCCAGATTGGACGATGGATAACAATCCCTATGCATAAGGGCAGAGATATATCCGTCGGATTGCTAAGAAAAATAAGTTCAGTCGCTGTTTATAGTACTTTAGATTACAAAAAGAATAACATCTCTGGTATAATAGAAAGTTTGCTCTTAAACAACTCAACTTTCGTCAAGTTCGCGGACTGGGCGCTTAACAGTGACCCGGACGCATGAAACGATTATTCATGGTGCATTGCTTACTTCTACTCAATAGTGCTGGGCGAGGAATTTTCCACAGTGTATGATGACATAAAGAACAACAAGATAAGCGCTATCAGGGATTACGAGAATAGGATAAAGGCAGTAGCGAATAACGATAGGTATAAGGTACAGATAGAAAATGCAACGGAATGGCTGAGAGATGAATTTAATCCGCTAATTACGGAGAGCATGGCGCCCGTCATTACCGAGTTCCATGTGAACACGATATACGAGGGCTATGTAGCGCCTCTCGTCCCCAACGCTAAGGCGCATGTCGTGGCAGAAATAAGAGATGTAGCGGGAATATCAAGAGTGAGAATTCGCTCACTCTGTCCGGATGTGATTTACATGCTTATGATCTGGACTCAGGAATTCCAGTTCAGCGGCGATGAAACCACAGTCTACATAGACACGGTAACAGATGTAACCGAGTACTCTGCCGTCCTGACTTACAATATTTCCGTAAACGCCACAGATACTCTCGGAAACTGCGCCGAATGGTATAAAGAGGTAGATGGACCAGTCGGAGCGTTCATAAAGACAGTAACAAATATGCTCAGAGCCTTCTGGGATTTCCTGTGCGAGGTCGGGGCGAAGATATTGGAGGCTGTGAATTTCATAGTTGAGTGGATAAAGGAAATTATAAGATCAGCTATATATTCATTACTTGGACCAGTATGGAACGCGAAGGGTCAATGGAACGACGAGATTTCGGATGTACTTACCCACCTGGGGGAGGCGTATGGTGTTATAGGGAGTAAGCAGAATTCAAACAGTGATAAATTAGCAGTGTTGATGATATTCCTCCTTTCCGTGATAGGTCCTGTAGTGGCGTTAGTCAGCCCGTCACCAATAGATGAGTTTGAGCCGGCAATAGGATACATTGATGAAACAATTGATGCAATATGTGTAGGAATTACATTAGCAGGATTGATATAATAGAGGTGATAGCAATGCCCAGAAAGAAAACTGAAATAGGAATATCTTTGAGTGGTGGTATGTGGCTATTTTACATAGTACTTACATGTCGTCTAATAATTGCATTAATAACACTACTTATTCTAGATATTACCTATGGACCGGAAAATCTTGGAGGTGGAGTTGGTAGCTCAATCTTTGGCTATGTAGTAATTATAACAGGATTTATCTTCTTGTTTAGGCAATATTTTCCCATAAAAAAGATATACCTAACAGATGATAGAATCAAAACATCATATAGCAAAGAATTTCCAATTATTAAATACGAGTGGATTGAGAATGCTTTGTCGCATAAATTATTTAATTGCGTGCTTTACTAATTTTGCATCATTTATCTCTTGATTTATGAGGTATGGGCGAGGTGGAGGGGATAAGGATACAGGCTGAAATAGAGAAAAGGAACCATAAGCAATCTTTATATACTGTTAAGTATAGAGATAAATATGGAAGTGCCTGCTGATAATTTGGAATACATAGCTGACCGTGAAGGTAAGAGGAAGGCAGTTATATTGCCAGTGGAGATTTATGAAATTAAAGGAAATGATACACAATTCTTAGTATTGCATTACGAAAGAAAGTATATGATGAAGGATTATGATAATATCAATAGGTAGCATTGCAGCTGTCGCCATAACGATATACAACGATGTTTATGGAGGTGATTAAGATGAATCCACCGAAAAAGTTTGTGCTCGTCGGCGAGCCTGCGTTTTCGTGGGGAAGAATAGTTGCCCTGACAGCAGTATTTGGTATATGCCTAGCTTCATCTTTAACGATTATCCCTGACAGTATTAGTGGGAAAATCTATCGTTATTCTTTAGACACATGGATAATAACAATTTTTTGTGCTGGCTTTTTCATTTTTCTCATAGTAGGAGGACTTGTATGGCACAGGAGGCAGCAGTGGCCAGAATTCATAATATATTTCTATGAGGATCGATGGACGAGAGCACTATTTAAGGAGCTTCCGAGAGTTGAAGACTGGTATGGTGATTTGCCTCCCTCTCTAATTTGTAGCGTTTCCAAGTACAAGAAAAAATATTCAAAGAAGAAGAAAAATTGGTACATAAGGTTGAGTTATAATGTTTATTACAAAAAAGATGTTTATGGTATTGATGCGTATGGCTGGGTAAAAGAGCCGAAGGATATCAAGGAATGGGATAAGTTTGTAGAAACCCTCAGACGGTTCGCAGAGGAGAACCGGAAGAAAAAGAAAATGAAGATTCCACCACGAATTCTCTGGTTCGGCCTGTATTCTTGGCGCAAGTTAGATTATGCCCAGAAGCTGTGGGAAGAAAGGGAAAAGCAACTGGGTGAGAAGTATGGAAAAATGTGAATTAATTTTCCCCAGAAACACCATTTTCATCCCTCAAGAAAACGATTTAAACAAAGAGGTAATTACCTCTACTCATGAAACTGTATGAATTTCAGGGAAAGGAATTGTTTAGAAAATACGGGATTCCGGTGCCCGACGGTTATGTGATTACGAGCGCGGATGAAGTCAGGGAAGTTACAGGCGAGGTGGTTATAAAATCTCAGGTTCTGGTGGGCGGTCGCGGAAAAGCAGGCGGAATAAAATTTGCCAAAAGCAGGGAGGAAGCGATTGAAATCGCAAAAAAACTCTTAGGCAGCGAACTCAAAGGAACAAAGATTAACTATCTTCTTGTTGAGGAAAAATTGAACATAGATAAGGAATACTATGTGAGTATCACGCTTGACAGGAGCAGGAGAAGTCCTATAATAATGGCATCAGCGGAAGGCGGGGTTGAAATAGAGGAAGTTCCCGACGAACTGATTTACAAGTACTGGATAGACCCCCTTGCGGGCATGTATCCGTTCGTAGCCAGAAACCTCGCCAAAAAATTGGGATTTACGGGCGATACGGCCAAGCAATTCATCAAAATACTTCTCGCTCTGTACAAAATCTTTGTGGAATACGATGCTGAATTGGTTGAAATAAACCCACTCGTTCTGACCAAGGAAGGAAAACTGGTTGCTGCGGATTCCAAGGTAATTGTGGATTCCGACGCCGAATACAGGCATCCAGACCTGCCGAAGAACGTTGAGGATATGACTCCTCTTGAAAAATATGCGACCGAGAGAGGTTACGCTTTTGTTGAATTGGATGGAGATATTGGTGTAATTGCGAACGGTGCCGGTTTAACGATGGCTACGCTTGATGCCCTTCTTTTACATAATCTGCGACCAAAAACTTTCCTCGATCTTGGTGGCACGGATAGTGTTGAAAAAACAAAAAACGCGTTTGAAATAGTTCTAAAAGCGGACCCCAACATTATTTTCGTGAATATATTCGGAGGAGTAACCAAATGCTCCACGGTAGCCAAAGGAATTCTCGCGGCAAAGGAAGAGTTCAATATAAATGTGCCAATGGTTGTAAGGTTGAGCGGAGTTCACGAAGAGGAGGGCAGGAAAATGCTTAGAGATGCGGGAATTGAGGCCTTTGGCGAAATGATGCCTGCCGTAGAAAAAGTTGCCGAAATATACAGGGAGGTGGTGAAATGAGCATACTCATAGATAAGGATACGAGAATTTTGGTGCAAGGAATAACCGGACATCAGGGCTCGTTCCATTCGGGAGAGATGATAAAGTTCGGAGCCAAGGTAGTTGCGGGAGTTACGCCGGGTAAAGGAGGGACGGAAATCCACGGAGTAAAGGTATACGATTCCGTGGAGGAAGCGATGTGCGAGGAACCCAACGCAACAATGATAGCCGTGCCCGCGAGATTCGTTAAAGATGCGGCTTTCGAAGCGATGTACGCCGGAATAAAGTTGGTGTATATACTAACAGAAAAAGTTCCTGTTCACGACGCCATGCAGATAATAAACTACGCAAGAAAACACGGAATAAATGTAATAGGACCCAACAGTCCAGGAATAACCGCACCCGGCAAGAGCAAGATAGGAATTATGCCGAATCACATATTCAGAGAGGGAAATATCGCAGTTGCCTCGCGCAGCGGAACCCTCACATACGAGATAGTTTATGCTCTGAGCAAGGAAGGATTCGGTCAAAGCGTGGTTATTGGGCTCGGAGGAGATAGAATAATAGGTCTGGACTTCGTTGATATACTAAAAATGCTCAAGGATGATGATGAAACCAAGGGAGTGGTTTTGATAGGCGAAATTGGTGGAACTGCGGAGGAAGAGGCGGCAGAGTATATAAAGAAGGAATTTGATAAACCCGTTGTGGCGTATATTGCCGGACGCTCCGCACCGCCGGGTAAGAGGATGGGACACGCTGGAGCGATTATTTCCCGCGGCAGAGGCACAGCGGAGAGCAAGATGAGGGCGTTTAGAGAGGTTGGTGTTAGAATTGCTGATTACCCGCAGGATGTTCCGAAACTTCTTAAGGAGGTGATGAAATGAATCTGGAAAAATTGGAGAATGAACTTGTGGAAGCCTTAAGATTAGCGGCTACATCCCTTCCGAAAGATGTTCAGGAATTCCTTGAAAAAGCGTATGAAAAAGAAACCAACCCGGTTGGAAAAGCGCAACTCAAAGCAATCCTGGATAACGTTTTCTATGCCAGGGAGAAAAAACTTCCCATGTGTCAGGATACGGGTATCCAAACATTCTTCGTCGTGGCAGGATACGATTTCCCACATTTAAAACAAATTCCCAAGATAATTGAGAAAGCCGTGATCAGAGCGACGAAGGAAGTCCCCCTGCGCCCAAACACCGTGCATCCCTTCCTGGAAAAGAATCCGGGAGACAATACGGGAAGGTTCATTCCCTACATAAACTGGAGTTTCGTTGAAGGCAGCGAACTTAAAATATACTGCCTTCCTAAGGGAGGCGGAAGCGAAAATATGAGTACGCTCGCAATGCTTCCTCCCGGAAAGGGTCTTAAAGGAATAAAGGAGTTTGTCGTGGAGCATGTTTACAAAATGGGAGGAAAACCCTGTCCTCCAACGATTCTGGGAATCGGAATTGGAGGAGGAGCGGATATAGCGATGAGTCTTGGCAAAAAAGCCATACTCAGAAAACTCGGCGAAAGACACCCGGAAGATTTTGTGGCCAAATTTGAATTAGAAATTCTGGAAGCGGTGAACAAACTCGGCATAGGACCCATGGGACTGGGAGGAGATACTACAGTGCTCGATGTTCATGTGGAATACGCACACCGTCATCCGGCGTCTCTGCCCGTAGGAATAGTTGTACAGTGCTGGGCGGACAGGAGAGCAGTAGTTAAGGTTGGCGAGGATGGAAATGTGGAGGTGATGCAATGAACATAACTCTCCCAATATCGGAAGAAGAGGTAAGAAAACTCAAGGCTGGAGATGTAATCTATATCACGGGAAAAATATTTCTGGCCAGGGATGCTGCCCACAAAAAATTATTATCTCTGAGTGATGAGGAAGTACCCATAAACCCGAAAGAGATGGCAATGTACCACTGCGGTCCAGTGGTGAAAAAGGAGGGCAACGAATGGAAAGTGGTTTCAGCTGGCCCAACAACATCAGCAAGAATGGAGATATTTGAATACGAATTCATAAAAAGATTCCGCGTTCCTATTATAATAGGAAAGGGCGGAATGGGTGAACGCACGCAAAAAGCATTAATGGAATTCGGAGCGGTTTACACTGCATACACCGGAGGAGCAGGTGCTCTGGCAGCGAAGGCTATAAAGAGAGTAGTGGATGTATATTTCCTTGATGAACTGGGAATGCCCGAAGCCGTCTGGGTTTTCGAAGTGGAGAACTTCGGCCCATTAACCGTAGCCATGGATTCCCACGGAAACAATCTATACAAAGATGTTCAGGATAAAGCGGCCAAAAGAAAGGAGGAAATACTTACCTCTCTTTAAATTCTTCATAATTTTTTATTAATTGTTGTTTCCTCATTTCTCTACACTCACTATGGCCTCGCCTACCTCTTCCACAGCTTTGACCAGAAGTTTTCTCCTTTCCTTCTTTATAAGTTCCTTGGCTATGTTCAAATCGTAGTCCACTTCGCGATGAGGTATGGAGAAATGGAAGAGGTGCAGTCTGAAAAGATACTTGTAGTTTCCTGCAGTTTCCTTAATATCCACGGTTTCAAATCTTGGCTTAGCCACAGAATACTTCTTTTCGTACCCGCGGAGTTCTCTCAGAGCATCCATAGGCAGAAGAGCGAACCTGACGACTTTCTCCTCACCTGCATCCAATTTATCTATCACGAAATTCTCATTGTAAGTTCCGAAACCCTGTGGAATTGATGGAGAAACGATAATATTTTCAAGAGGGTAATTTTTGAGATTCTTCACCCTAACTTCGTCAACGGCCCCTATTCCTCTACTGTAAATTATATGCGTTATGTCCACATCCTCTCCGGGAATCAGGGGATTTTCATCCTCCTTTCCTTTCAAATCCTCGGGTCTTATATTCGTTCGGAACTCAGTCCATACTTCCTCGTAAGGTCTTATGGGGCCTATTTTTTTAGTCATTCCTGCGCCGAATTCTCCGAAGGGTGTGAGGACGAAAGGATTTATTGTATCTCCAGAAACATTTTTTATGCCTAGGGAATAGATGAGGGTATTCGCTGAAAATTTGGGCACAGCGGTTATCCTGACTCCGTAATGGGATAGTAGAAGATCCGATAGGATATGATCCGTTTTTGTAGGGGAGTACTTTTTCTTCAAGTCCGGAGGTTCTCCTCTGGCCACCGAGGATTTGAATATGTTGTAAAGTGTCTCTTCATCTTTTGTTTTTTCGTAATATTTTCTGAAGCATCTTTCCGCCTCTAAATACTCGCCCATTCTGTAGTAGGCACATCCGAGATTGAAATCTTTGAGTTCCGAATTTATTCTCTTGAGAATATCCACGGCCTCTTCGTATCTACCAGAAAGAATCAGAGCAACGGCCTTGTTGTTCCATACTCTTTCATCCGCACGATTGTGGAATAGCGCAACATCGAAGCATCGGAGAGCATCCTCGTACCTTCCTTTGAGTGAGAGAAGTATTCCTTTCAAGTTCCAGTATGAGGGTTCCTTTGGATTTTGTTTTATCGCCTCATTTATTAATTTTAGGGAATCGTCGTAATTTCCGGCAAAATATTCCATATACGCCAGATTGTACATGACACCATCATCTTTTTTGTGCTTTATATATTCGTAATAATTCTTCTTGCTCTCTTCAAGCATGTTCATTTTGAGATACGCGTATGCTCTGAGAAGAAGAGAATCTTTGATAGACACGGATGTAAGAAGTTCCGAGGCGCTCTTGTACATTCCCAGATGCAGAAGCAAAACTGCACGGTTGAAAACTATTAACTCCCTTATATCTTTATCCTTGCACAGTTCCTCTGCCATATTGAGTTTTTGCAGGGCTTCACTGTAATTTTTATTCTTCGCCATATATATGGCAACAGCGTTCCAATAGAGGTAATCCTTGGCATGCGTTTCTTCCATAGCGCGAATCCTTTTCTCAACTTCATCTTTTTCATCCAATATTATCAGAGAATTTAGAATGTTAACTTCATCAAACATGGATGCCTCCAATTCCTCTGCACCTCTGGCAAAATTTCCAACGCATATATTTGCTATGCCCATATTGTTCATTATGACTTCATCGGGAACATAATTTCTTGATTTCTTTAGCGCTTCGGAATATGCGGATATCGCTCTTTTAGCAGAATCTTTGTCTATTTCGTGGGGATACTCTGCGATTTCCTTTCCGAAAATTTTGTGCATTATACAATCTCCGAGATATGCCAGGGAATCTCCGTTTTGAAGGTTTTGAAGAATGCTGTAAGCATCGCTTATCTCTCCTATCTTTGCGTTGCAAAAAGCCCTCAAAAGTTTTGCTTCATCGGTCTCAATATATTCCAGAATTTTGAGAGCGCGAGAGTAATCCCCTCTCTGAATGTATATTTTCGCCAGTTCCTCCCTTATTTCATCGGAAGGATAGTTCTTTTCCTCGGCTATCCTGAGAGATTTTATGGCATTTTCGTAATCTCCCGCAAGTGATAAAGCCACACCGTAAAGGAACCATGCCTCTCCATCCCCTACCTCTCTCACGCTTTTTTCGCCGAATTCCAGAGCATTTTTGATATCTCCGGTTAGAGAGGATAAACGGGATATTTCCTTGTATAAGGTCTTATTTTCTCCGCATCTCATATACATTTCCTTTGCCTTATCGTACATACCTTTCGCAAGGTATATTCTGCCCATGAGCAAATAGCCATCTTCGCTTTCCTCAATTTCAAGGGAGGTTTTTGCATATTTTTCAGCATCGTCAATATTACCCATTTTGAGATTCAGAGCTCCCAACTTTCTAAGTATCTCGGCGGAGAATTCATAATTTTTTATATCGTCATAGAGCTTCACCGCTTCTCTATACATATTCATCTCTTCATAAATTTCCGCCAATTTTCTCATAATCTCTATGTCCGCACTTTTTTCCAGAATGTTTTCGTAGAGTTCCTTCAACTTTTCCTTATCACCCATACGCCTGAGTATTCTTTCGGCCCGTTCATAACTTTCCTCGTCACCGCAGCGCATATACATCTCGGCCGCCTTGCCGTAATCGTTAAGGATTTCGTACACTTTACCTAAAGATTTCAAAACTTCTTTATCCTCCTTCATTTTGAGGCATTTTTCATAATAATCCTTCGCTCTCAGAGTGCGTCCTATAGCCAGATAATTATCACCGAGCAATCGGTAGATTTCAAAATCCTCTCTCTCCAACCTTCTAAGCAAAGATAGGGATCTTTGATAATCTCCTTTGAGATAAAGAAGTTTCGCTTTTTCCAGCAAAATGTCTTCATCCTCGGGCAATTTGTTCAGAATCTCCAGCCCTTCAGAGTATTTAGCAACTTTTGCAAGAGATTTTGCAGCGCGCAACCCGTTTTCTTTATTCGGCATTCTGTTAAAGAGTTCAACATATATATCCGCCGCTTCGCCGTAAGAGCCCCAGTTTTCAAGTATTTTCCCCCTCATTACCATGCTTTCTTCGTCATCAACTTTACTGTACAGTTCAAACGCTTCGCTGTACATTCCTTCATCAAAGTAAATCTTGGCCAATTTTTTTATCGCACTTGCATTGCTTTCATCCAAATCTATGCTCTTGGAGTAGCATTTCTTTGCTTCAGTAAGATTTGCCTTCTTCATATAAACATCGCCCTTGATTTCCCATACCTTGGAATCCTCAACTTCCATGCTCAGTATTTCCGAGTATCTTCTCTCTTCGTACAAACATCTTGCTACCATCGCCATGTTTCCAAGTTTTTCGTAAATTTTCCTGCTCTCGGTATATCTACCTGTATTGTGTAGAGCCCACCCCATCTCTTCCTGAGATTTTATACCCTCAAACTCCACATAACCAATGGATTCAAGTATCTGCAACGCATCCGAGTACATTTTCATTTTATTGAGTATGTGTGCTTTCAGAAGCAAATATTCATCTTTCCGAGAGAGCTTTATTAAATTGTTCGCAGAATTGAGCGCTTCCTCCATCTCCCCCATTCTCAAGAGAACCATGGTTTTTATCAGCCATCCTTCCTCGCAATTCGGTTTTTCTTTTATATATTTATTCACATAGTTCAGGGCCTTTCCGTAATTTCCCAAATTGTAGAACAATTTCGCTCCACTCAAGAAAACATCGGGATCTTTCAGAAAATCGGCGGCTTTATCTATATACTCCACTGCCTCCTCCATTTTTCCCATGGATATATACAGATTTGCGATTTCTCCATAAGCTTCTTTTATGTTCATATCGGCAGCTTTTTTGAGGAGCTGCAGGGCATCATCTATTTTTCCCAGCGATACCAGAATTTTGGCTTTGAGCATAATCGTTTCCTTATCCTCCTTAAGTTTTTCAAGAACTTCATACGCCTCCGAGTATCTCCCTGTGCTGTAAAGTATTTCTGCATAAAGTAGCCTGTACTCCTTCTTCCTAGAAAGTGATATTGCTTTTGAAATATTTTCTAACGCTTCCTTTATTTTCCCAAGATTTTTGTATCCAAGCGCCCTGAGGTAATAGCCCTTTGCCGCTTTGCTCCTCTTCTTTGAGAGCCAGTACTCCGCATACTGTATAAGCTCATTATATCTACCCATTTTTATAAGGAGCATATCCCTTCTGTCCTCTATGTCTTCAAGCGTGGGATCGGAAGCAAGGATTTTTCCGTAAGTATCATAAAGTTCATCGTAATCTCCCAAACTCTCCAGAATATCCGCCTTCTCAATAAGGTAGTTTATATCTTTTGTTATTTCGTATAACTTTTCCAAGCATTTGGCTGCATCCTTGAGCTTGTTCCTCTTTTTGTAATAATTGTATAGGAACTCCCAAGCATCCTTATCCTGAGGATTTTTCATGGTTATATTCCTATATATCTCGTACGCCTCTTCTTCATCAATATTGGCGTATATTTCGGCCAGGATTTTTAAGTTATCCACGGTCTCTTCCTTTTCAACCAATTTTCTGGCGTACTCCAGAATTTCCTCGTATTTTCCAAGAGATTTTCCAATTTCCACAGCTTTTTTAAGACAATCGGTGTATTCGGCTGCACATTTCAAATAGCTCTCATAAGCTTTGTTTTTATCGCCTATACTCTCATAAGCAATACCCATAATACGATACGCTTCTTTGGAATCCACATCTTTCAAAATCTCAAGAGATTTTTTGGGATTTTCTTCAAGATACTTTTCGGCAAGCATTATTTTCGCCTTGGCATTTACAGGGTCAATATTGAGTATTCTGTTGAGTATGTCTATGGCATCCTCCCTCTCGCTTACCTCCGCAAGCGTGAAAAGAGTTTCCACATCCACCTCATCTGACATCTTTTCTACGAGTTTCTTTATTAAATCCGCATAGCCTAGTTTTCTGGCTATTTTTATTTTGAGTTTGACAACATCCCTATCCTTTATATCCTTGAGAAATTCGTATGCCTCTCCAGGATGCTCCTCATATATTATGGACGCCAAATAAATCTTCGCTTCCCTGTCATTGGGATTTTCCCGAAGAACATCTCTGAGCAATATCTCGGCTTCCTCCTTCTTGGTTTCCATAATAACCTTTGCCAGTTCTTTCTTGTAAAGAATGTTCTTTTTGTCCATGGTCAAAGCCCTTCTAAGATATTCCTCCGCCTTGCCCATATCACCTATTTTTTCATAGGCGATTCCGCAGAGATAAAAGGCGTACGGGTCCTCTATATCCTTGAGGTATTCCACCGTCTTCTCGGGGGAAATATCTAAATAATACTCGCCCAAAATCATTCGTGCCTCAACAATATTCGGATTTATTTCAAGAGCCTTCTCAGCATAGTTTTTCTTTTCTTCCCACTTTCCGAGTTTTGCTAAAGCAACATATATCTCGGGGTCGTTTGGATTTATATTCAAAAGTTTGGAGTATATTTCCTTTGCCTCTTCCGGATTTTTCTTTTCAACTATTTTCGCCTTTATTTTAAGGGCTATGGGATTATTTGGCTCAACAGAAAGTATTTTTTCCAGATACTTTTCAATACCCTCAACGCCGTGCTCATACATTATTATGCACTTTGCGAGAATTGCGTCCGACAGTTCCTCTTTTTCTAAAACATTATCAACGAGTTTTAACGCACCTTTTACAATGCCTTTCTTGGCCATAACCAACGCTTCCAGCGCTTTTGTCCTCGCATCATGTCTCGGCAGTTCAACTATTATTTTCTCAACCTCTACTATATTTCCGAGGAAGTAATGACATCTTGCCATTCCGAGGAGGGCATCTCTTTTATCCTTTCCGTATTTAATGGCTTCTCCATACTCCTCTATCGCCTCCCTGTACTTTCCGGAAATTTCATAGTACTTGCCTTTAATGTAATGGAGAATATACATATCCGCCTTACTTTTCGCCCTTTTCTCAATTTCCTCTACAATGTCCGCAACCTTCTCGCTCATTCCCTTATTCAAAAGTGCTAGAGATGCGTAATATAAAATTTCCAAATCATTGCTTTCTTTGTAAAATTTTTCGTATTTTTCAACTATGCTATCATAATCCTTTACCTTCCATAACGATTTGAAAAGGCGCGGATAAAATTTCGCATCTTTCCACTCTTCAACTTTTTTTATGATTTCGTCATATCTGCCCCATCTTTCCAGAATTTCTATTGTTAGCTCTCTTTCGTTTGCTTTGGTAGCATAATAGTAGGCCTTTTCGTATTCTCCTATCTCCATATACTTTCTGGCAAATTCAGTATAAACTCTCTGCAACTCCTCTTCGCTCCTTTTCAATTCCAAAGATGCCAAATCGCTCTCCATGTATTCAAGTTCCGCTTTACTTCTCGCAGTCCCAATTCTTTCCGCAAGTTCAGATACTTCATCCTTTCTTTCTCTTCTTCTTAACAAAGGCATTCTTACCACCCCAGAAATACACGGCCGGAAATAAGGCCATAATATACAGAGAGGGATTAATTTCCATAACTTCAAGAACTTCGTTTTGAGCGCTAGGGGTGGGCGTGGAATCCCATCCCCAAAAAACGGAAAAATCATTTGCTGTGATATCGTAAAATTCTGGAGATTGCTGTTTTCTCGCCCAAGATTGACATGTATGCTCTCCAGGAAAGGGAATTGTTGTAGAATCTATAAGGCGAAGATCAGAGTTGTAGAGATACACAGAAACTTCATCCACATCACCAATATAATTATTTTTGTATATGTTTACGGTGTAATAGGAATGCGCCCCAATTGTACTCCCCGATGGAAATGTGTATAAAATGCCTTTCTCAGAACTGACTATTCTCCACCCACTAAGGTTCACATATTTATCTGTAGGATTATATATTTCTATCCAAGATATGCATCTTGCGAAATTTATGTAAATCTCATTTAGCAGTATATTGTTCATTTTGCTTGCTTTAGAACTTTTCTCCATACTTATATCCCACATATTAAGCCAGTTCTGCGCGTATATCAAATATCTTCCTCTTAGGTTTTGGGGCGTGAGAATTTCCATACTATTTCCACAAACAGCTAAGGAAACATTCCCCACTTTGATCCAATCGTTTATTGACCATTTTAGAACTTCCGCCTTTTTAACTTCTCCGAGTCTTCCAACAATTTTAATTATGTAATCAACACCCATTCCCATCCATTTGTATCCGGTGGAGATATCAGAATCCTCATCCACGCACACATAAAAAGCATCGTATCCCGGCTTGAGAGGTTCGGATTTCTGAGGATTCGTTATGTTTGTGCTTTCATTCAGATACGAATATTCCTCCATTCCTATGAGGGTTCCTTGAAGTATTTTGCCCGTTACATTTATGTAAAAGTAGGTGCCATCCCATAAAATTCTACCCGTACTCGCTATATCCACATTTCTGGCATATTTCAAAAATCTTTCATTCTCTCTATATTTTTTAAGAATATCAACATCGTTTTTAGCATCTAAACTAACGGATTTCCACTCTTCAAATCCCCCGTCCACCCTGGGCTCCTGAGGAGGATTTCCCACATAGGATGCTCTGTGGGTTTGAGGTAAAATGGTGTAGGGAGTATCCGTTCCGACGGAATCTATATAGAATGATACTGTTTCCCCATTCAAGACATCAAACTCACCGTAGAAATCCACAGTCAGAAATCTTCCCGGTTTTACGGTAATAGCATTTCTGAAAATGTATGTATGGTTCTTACTGTAATATACACCTGGCAGCGAAGAGTTCAATTTAACCTGTGCTCTACTGTATTTCGGAACGGAAAACTTAATCCACCTGATATTCACTTCTCCTCCATAGGCATTGAAATGCACGGTAAATAACTTCTCTCTTCCTTTTCTGATAAAGTCGGGAGCGTCCCAAGAAATATTCACAGTTAGCGATTTTCTGCTCCACGAAGATATCGGAGGTATTACATCTTCAAAATCTTTTGATTTCAGAACCCCGTATCCATATATGTATTGGGATGCGAAAACATTTGGCATGGCTATTTCTACCTGATTTCCCCCAAACGCCGCCCTTAGGTCTACAGGACCTTCCCATCTGTCTTCGCCACGATATATCCAGAATTTTGCGCTTTTGGGAATTCCCGATTGTCCGGATATCGCTATAACCACATCTCCTGCAGTCAAATTATCGCTTAAATCTCTGATATCCGAAGCGTAATGAGTAGAGGATTCACGGAGAATCAAATAACATGTTCTATCACTGTACGGTTGAATTCCCCTTAACCACATGTAAACGGTGTTTCCATCCACGAATATTGAAGTGGCATTGCTCCTGAGCCAATCATCAAAATTTCCATCTATAACGATATTCTCCCCTCCAGTTAAGGATGGCAAGAAGTACATTAAGGCAGGAATTACGAGAAACATTATTAATGCAAGCGAAATCAACGCTTTAATATACCTATATTTATCTTCTTCAACCTTTATTTTCCTTACCTCTCTACCGAAAAGCGTTCTCGTACCTCCAACAACTATACCATTACCATTAACATATCCTTTCTTCACCAATCTCCTTACATCCACATATTTGCCATTAATCAGACCGTTGCCGTTCACTAACCCGTTACCGTTTATTAATCCCTTTCCGTTTATTATACCGTTCTTTATCGTTATTCCACCTTTTCCATTCTTTATCTCTACTCACCTCCCATAAGGTCTCCGAGTACTTTCCTGGCTTCAACGAAATCGGGCTTCATTTTTATAACTTTTCTGAGGACTGCTTGTGCTTCGCTTCTTCTACCCAATTCTATAAGCACGAGGGCTTTATAGTATAGTGTAAGATAATCTTCGCGATACTTAAGGGCTTCGTCCAGATATTTCAACGCTTCATCATATTTTTCAAGTTCGTAGCATGCTATGCCCATATTAACGAGCGTACCATGCTTCTTTTCAATGCTTAGGGCCTTTTTGAGGGTGCGATACGCCTCTTCAAACTCCCCTTCCTTAATATATATTGTGGAGAGGAGTTCCCATGCCTCCGTGAATTTTTCATCAAGTTTTGCGGCTTCTTCCAACGCTACCTTTGCATCCTCAATTCTTTCATTTCTATAATACGCCAGTCCCAGATTGTACCAGGCAACTGGGTCCTCCGAAAGTTCTTTTACTGCCTTCTTCGCCTCTTTTAGCGCATTTTCGTAATCTCCCATCTTTAACAGTATTCCGGCCATAAGTTTTGAAATATTGGGATTCTGCGGTTCAATCTTCTTTGCGTTATTGAGACTGTTTATTGCATCCGAATACCTTCCGAGGGCTATTTCCAGTCTAGCGCGAATATACCACCACTCAAAATCATCTTCATTAAAGTACCTATCGCATACTTTCTCCGCCTCAGAGTACCTCTTCAATGCAAGATACGCTTCACATACATCCTTTGCCACATTTTCTTTATATTCTGGGGGCAAGGTTTCGTATATGTTTAGCGCTTCTCTGTACATACCCTTCTTGATCAAACATTCAAACTTTATCCCTCTGGCGTCCTCGTTATCCTCCCTTTCTAAAATGCGGAGGGCTTCATCGTATCTTCCCGCAAAAAGCATACATTTTGCAGAATTAATTTTATCTCCTATATTTTCAAATATCTTCGCCGCAACATCGTATTTCTTCATAGCCATAAGACAAAGTGCGTAATATTTTCTTGCTTCTTCGTCCTCATAACCTTTCAGGATTCTCGCGGCATGCCGATAGTTACCTAAATGGTAAAGGGATATTGCGTAATACTTTCTGAGTTCCATATCCGTGGATTTTGAAAGTAGTTTTGCCGCCTTTGCATAATCTCCAAGTTTAAAGGAAATTATGCCCTCATAAGTTGATAGATCTCCCTCGTATCCGTGCATCTTTGCCTTCTCCACATACTCCTTCGCCTCCTCCGTCCTGTCCAACTGGAGGGAAGTTAAAGCGAGGTAGTAGAATGCTTTTCCTTTATCCTCCGATTTTTCTGATGCATCCTTCAATACATTATATGCATCATCGTATCTTCCCAAGTTGAACAGAGATATTCCGAGTATCATGGGATTTTTCGGATTCAGTTCAACGACCTTATCGTACTTCCCAAGATGGAAATAGCTATCTGCGAGTTCCTCTTTTCCTTTTTCAATTCCTTCAAGGTATTCGGCGGCTTTGGCATAATCTGATATGCGATACGCGGATAACCCCGCATAGTACTTTATTTCATTATCCATGGGTATTTTTTCAAAGATTTTCAGGGCGTTGAGATAATCCCCTTTGTTGTAGTAGGATAGGGCGAGGAGTTTCAGGGAATCCTCATCCTCCCTACCTTTGAGAACTTTGATGGTTTCATCATAATTACCTGTTCTGTAATAAGCTTCACCAAGATATCTTCCCACATCTCTTCCCATATCATACGCTTTCTTCAAATACTCCACACTTTCTCTGTACTTTCCCTGCATAAACAGAGATAGGCCGAGAATCTCCGTACTTGTAGGAACTTCCCTTCCTTCGGATAGCATAGATCTCGCTATTTCCTCCGCCTTTTCGTAGTTCTTCATATGCAGATGGCAGAGCATTTCCTCATAATCCAGATTTCCGAATTCTTTGCCTTTCTCTACATACTTCATCGCATCTTCATACCTTCCATCTTTAACCAGAACCTTAACGAGCAAATAGGATGCCTCCGGATTATCCGAAATTTCCATAAGAATATCCACAGCTCTCTCTCTCATATTTGCGCCCAGATACGCTTTAGCCCTAAGAATCCTGGATTCCTCATCATCCAGACCTTCAAGAACTTTCAAGGCGTCATCGTATTTATTCATCTGGAGGTACAGTTTCGCAACTTCCTTCTTTCCAGAATCTCCGTAGTTTCGGGCATACTCGGCGAATTCTTCTGCTTTTTCCGTCATACCTTTTTCTCTATACATTTTTAGTAATTTGTAGGCAATTTCATCGTTTCTGTATCCCATATCCCAGCACATCTCGTAATGTTTCAACGGCTCTTTCCCTATTTTTTCAACAGCCAATCCATAATAATACCATGCCTCGCCGTCCAGCGTGCCTTTTTTCTCCGCAATATCAAACATCATTATGGCATCATCATACCTTTCCAATTTTGCCAAGCATATACCTTCGTAACGGAAAGATTCCTCGTACTCAACCTCCGCCTTTTCAAAATATTTAATAGCCTCTTCATATCTTCCCTCCTCGTACAAGCATAAGGCCATATTGAAGAATATTTCCGCCTTTTCTTCTCCTCCGCTTTCCAAATACTTTTTGAAAGATTCGTATGCCTCCCCATATCTTTTGAGCTTGAAGAGTACCATCGCGTGATAGTAGAGAGTTTGAGAATCCATCTTGCCGTGTTCCTCCGCTTCTCTCAGGCATAGTTCCGCATTTTCCAACTTATCCAACGCAAGATACGAAAGTGCTAAATAGTAGAGTTTCTCGCCTATGAGAGATTCGTCCTTTATTTCGTTAAGAATTTCAATGCTTTTCTCGTAATCTCCAATGTGATACAGGGAGGAACCTAAGAGTAATCTGAATTTCTCCGATGGTACTCCGTATTCCTCGGATAGTTTGAGTATCCTTTCATAATTTGCTCTTCGGAATTCTGCCTCGGCAAGCTTCTCTAAAATATTCCTTTTATATATCTCTGGCGCGGCTATTAGAGCACGGTCGAGGTCCGTGGAAGAAGTCACATAATCTCCTTTTTCAAAATAACTCATACCCCTGTAGTAGTAGGCCTCCCAGTTTTCAGGATTGTACATGAGAACTTCGGTTAGATGTTCCACGGCATCGTCGTAATTTCCAAGGGCATAGGAAACCTTTCCCGCGAGAAGGTGTGCATCCGTATTTTTACTATCCGCAGAAAGAACTTCTTTCGCTATATTCATGGCCTCCTCATATTTACCTAGAGAAAAGAGGCAGTTTCCTTTGAGAATTTTGTATTCATCACTGGGCGATATTTGAAGAAGTCGTTCCACAGATTCCAGAGATTTTTCGTAGTTTCCGAGGTAATATAAACTTCTTGCGTATATCGCCAGAACTTCCTCAGACTCTCTGATACTCAGTGCTCTCTCCGCGTAGTTCATCGCCTCGGGTAAATTTCCTTCCGAATACTGCAGTTCCGCCAAGAGAACAAGGGTATCGTAGTGGTTGGGATCCCTTTCAAGAATCTTCTGTCCAGCCACGAGGGCATCGTTCACATTTCCCGTTTCGGCAAATAACTTAACTAGGTAAAACATCGCATCCGTGAGGGCTTTTCCGCTCAGTTCCTTCATCTTCTGGTTTAGGTAATCCATAAGGTTGTCGTATGCTTTTATTCTAAGCAAGGCATCCATTTTGAGAAATACGAACTTTTCTATATGGCCGTATTTATCTGCAATTTCCAAGCATTCTGCCGCCCTTCCAGTATCAAGGTAAATCTTGGCTATATAGTAGTTGGCATCGATCTCAAATTCTTCGCGAAGGGATTCAAAAATTTCTAGACTCTCTGAGTACTTGCCCATGTGATATAAAGCGATGCCCTTGTAGAGAGTGCATTCTCTGTTTCCCGGCATTTTTTTCTCCAGTTCCTCTGCTTTTCCGAGCGCCTCCTCATATCTCCCGAGGGATATTAGTGCCCTTACTCCATAAAGTTCCAAAGATTCATCACCCGTATGCTCAACCGCCTTCGGTATATACTTTATTATATCTTCGTAATATCCGAAGTCCATAAGTATTGAGAACAGATCGCTCCAGACATCCCTTCTTTCGGGGGAGAGAGAAACAACCTTTTCCATGTACTCCTTGGCCTTTTCTTCATCACCTCTCTTCAAAGAAATAACAGCCAGTCGCAAATAGGCATCCACAAAATTCGGATCTATTTTAACGGATAAAAGATAATACTTTTCGGCATCATCAATATTGTCGGAATGGAAGGAAACCTCACCTTTCATGTACCAGCCGTACGAATATTCGCTCATCTTCTCCGTGAGAATTTCCAGATATCTGGATAGTTCAGAGAATTCGCCCAATTCATATAATAAATTGCAGAGTTTTCTCAAAACATCAATATCTTCGCGGAACTCCAGCGCTCTTTTTAGCGAGTTCACGCACATCCTTTTATCTTCCTTCGCTTCATACAATCTGGCGTAAGAGGTATAGAGTTCAAAGCTTTCCTCTATCTCCCTTGCCTTGTTCAAGTCGTTCTCCGCATTTTCGTAATCTTTCTTGTCCATAAAGATGAGAGACCTTATTATATAGGCTCTCGCGTAATCTTTCTTTCTCTCTATTACTCTGTTTATCTCCTCCAGGGCTTCATCGTATTTACCCAACTTTCTCAGACTTTCCGCCTTGATTATTCTCAGTGATAGCCTATCCTGATACTTCAGTCCGAGTGTTGCAGAGCGAAGGGATTTTTCATAATCACCCTTCAGGTAATATGCCCTGGCCAAGACCACATAAATCTTGGAATACTTGCTATCCATTTTAAGCGCTTTATTTGCGAGTTTTATAGATTCATCAATCTCTCCCCTTTCAAGTATTATTGTTGCCAGCGCGGTCAAGCTTTCCACATTTTTCGCTATCTCGTAAGCCTTTCTGGCACATTTCTCCGCTTCGTGAACTTTTCCCGTTCTGCCCAAGCACTCTGCTCTGAGCAACCACATGGACGAATCCTTATCATTATGCTTCAGGTAATTGTCAATGTATCTAAGGGAGTTTTCGTAATTTCCCGAAAAATATTCCACATAAGCGAGAGATTTAATCACGGTATATTTCAGGGAATCATCCCCAATTTTCTCCAGGGCTTTTTTCAGATATTTTCTTGCGGAATCGTAATCCTCCTTTTCCATATAAAGATGAGCTATGTTGATTATCGGAAGAGCGAAATTACTATTCTTTTCCAGCGCTTTTTTATACATCTCCATGCTTTTGTCCAAATCACCTTCCCTAGCGTATATGTTTCCGAGGTTGTTCAAAACATATTCGCTTCTGTATTCTTCGGGCAAACTTTCAAAAATTTTCTTCGCTTTTTGATACTCTCCTAACCTTACATAAGCGAAAGCCATATTCACTCTCGCTTCGATCAAATTATTATCCTTTGAAAGGGCTCTACGATAATAGTTAAGCGCCTCCGAATAGTTTCCTTTTCGGTAAATTTCGTTGCCTTTTATTATGAGCATGACTGGATGTTCAAGCAAACCACCAGTATCCTCGCTCTGCCCAATAGCGTACAAGGCGTATCTTCTTATCGTTTCCAGTTCGGGCGGCAATTTCTTACCTTTTGCCAACATACTTTTCCGCCTCAGATAGGATTTTCAGAGCATCCTCATACCTTCCCTTAACAAGGCCTAGGGCACTCAGATTCTGCCACCCTGCGATATTCTTCCTGTTTATTTCCATTCCCATACGGAAGCATTTCTCGGCATTTTCCATATCTCCCCTATCTGCATATATTTTACCGAGATTTATCCAACTCGCATAATCTTTGGAATCCTCTTTAACCGCTCTCTTATAATACTCCATTGCTTTTTCATATTCTCCGAGTGCATAGTATATGTCTCCTTTCAGACCGTAAGCACCATCCACATCCTCAATTACTTTCGCCGCTTTCCTGTTATCGCCCAGACGGTGTAATGAATATGCGTAAAGAATCCTTAATTTCCTTGTATATTTACCCTCCCCTTCAGGCATTATTTCTTCGCAGAGCTTCACCGCTTCGGTAAACCTCTCCATTTTCACATATTCTTCAATTTTCCTCATATTTTCCCTCATTTTTCTGTACGAAGAGAATTCCTTTGAGTAGTATTTTACCGCGAGCATCCCAAGAATTATAGCAAAGAAAGCAGTCAAATAATCGTAAATTCCGTAATGGAGGTAACTACCAAAAGATATAGGTGGAAGATTTCCGGAATAAACGAATAAATCTCTTACAATCACGGCAAGGGAAATAAGGAAAATGTACAGGAGAAATAGGGATACAAAAGCCGCACGCCTTGCCGAAATACTCTCATTTTTGGTTACCTTATATATGAGAAAAGATGTCACCGCTATGATCACCATATCATATATTACTGTGAGAAACCAAGGCTTCAAATTTATCATCAAAATCGCCCTTAGGGGTGAGGCGATGAAAATAATACCTGCCAAAAATATTTTGAATCCCCTATCCATATACAGAAAATAAAGAGAAACAAAAAACAGAATTCCTGAAATAATTAAATAAAATGTGGATGATGAGTATATTGAAGGGGCGAGATAATTGTACTGTATGGCGTTTCCTACAGCCATAAAATCTAGAAGCAGGAAAAGCGTAAAATATACTATGAAAAATACAAGAAGAACATTTATAATTGCGGTAATTGTCAATTTCCATTCAGCGTCATCCATACTAGTCAAGATAGTATGCATCTTATTTAAAGATTTTTGTTCCCGATTTCGCTTGTGTTGTCTGTAAAAGATTTCGCTTGGGTTTAAATAGAGGAAAGAGTTCGGGTGTAGTGAAGTTAGATGCAGTAGCAGTAAAGAAAATAGTGAGGAATGTAGTGGATTATGGCTTATCGGTAAAAG
>Ga0190313_1000502_pt1 | contig 23228 bp, 22 predicted proteins | sample 4870071011_MG_FD_169989 | JGI IMG/M metagenome (GOLD analysis project Ga0190313, IMG submission 169989) | Hydrothermal vent sediment bacterial communities from Southern Trench, Guaymas Basin, Mexico - 4870-07-10-11_MG | ecosystem: Environmental > Aquatic > Marine > Hydrothermal vents > Sediment ...
GGAGGCCGCCCTGCAAGAGCCACGACCTGATGCGAGAGGGGGAGCGTCCCCCTCTCAACCCCTTTACAACTCAGGATGAACCTCTCCTCATTTTTCGGGAAACGGGAACGGGTGGTTCCCCCCCCCTTTTTTTTATTTGGGGGGAGAAAAGGTAAATCATAAATACGGAATAGACTATCGGCCATGCAAGCGGCTGTGATCTAGGGGCTATGATTGAAGCTTCCCAAGCTTCCTGCCCGGGTTCAAATCCCGGCAGCCGCACCAAATTCTGAATGGATAAATTAAGGGGCTGGCGGGATTTGAGAGCCGCAACACAAACTAATCAACAGGGCAAACTATCCAAGTGCGGCGAATCCCGAGCGAGCCGGGCCGAACGGGACGGACTGAGCGAGGGAAAATTATTTACACCCTCAACCTTAGTGCCAACTAACCAACCGGACAAACTAACCCAGAGGGAGAACCTCCAACCTGCAAACGAGCGCCTTCACTCTCTTTTAATTCTGTACGGAACGAGTTCCTCTCTCTCCCATTCCTTTAAACCGACTATGCTCCGATCCCTGAATCTAATGGGCTTCCCGGAGGCCTGCTTGAGGTGGCTTATGTACTCCTGACGATAATACCAGTCCATTTTTATGGCAAGCAGTGACTCTCCCTGGCCGAACTTGTCGTCTGCGGCCCTGAAGTCAATGACAGGGTAGAAGTATTTCTTGGTAATGAGGATGTATGAGACCTTTTCAAAGGGCAAAAAACCGGACGGCCACTTTATGCCCTCTTTGCAGATGATGTAGTTATAGTTGAGAATGTTCTTTTTAAAATTGGATATGTTTGATAGCCTGAAAATTACCTGAAAAAAGATTGCTACAATGAACAGAGCGAGGAACAGTTCTCTCAAATCTCGAGACATGGGAAAGAAGACTACAAAAAAGAGATACACAAAGTATACTACCATATAACGAATAAAATAGGCCTGACCAATGCGATTGGAAATATCATATTGGGCCTCGAGAGGGCCGCAGTAGTATTTTACAAAGTCGCTATCCTCCGCCGGATTAAACAACTCGGTGCAGTTCTCCTTGTTATATCGTGGCTCGGGTTTTCCCGACCAGTAACCACCTGTTTCGATATATCCCTCCATTACGCTCCCGTCCTGCGATTTACCTTGCCCGTACATATAGCGATGCAATACACAAAGGAACATAGCAAAACCATAATTTAAGCCTTTGGTCTTTGGTTATTGTTTTCGGGTGGAGAGGACATGCCAAAGATGGTGACCCGCCCACAGGGCCAGTGAGCGAGGAAAATTATTTACACCCTCAACCTTAGCGCCAACTAACCAATCGGACAAATTGCCCCAGAGGGAAAAACGGAACACCTAGGCGGCTTACCTTGATTTTCTCTTCTCTTTCTTCTTGTCAACCAGTTCAGGGTTCATAAGCCTCTCCAGAACTTCTTTACCTGTGGGACTCTCTTTTTCAGGAAAGATCACCCTGTCTCCATTTGAAAAGACTGCATGAACGGTACGACCTACAATTTCCCAGCTTAAAAGTTCCCTCCAAAGATGATGATACTCCTTTCTTCCTTTTCTGTAAGTTATGCCAGAGTCCATCATTTTTATATCTCTGGCCCTGCTAAAGTACCTTACAAGGAGTCCAAGAATAAGCATCCCACCCATTATCAAAATATAAAAGGTGACGGCGCATAAGATATTCTCCCCAAGGAAGTAGAGTGAGATTACAAGCAAAAATAATGGCACAGAAATCCCTACTATGATTGCGATAAAAAACTTGTGGAGATATTTTCTCTCGTCTACGTTACGCACAAGCCATTCCTCCCTATCTTCACCTCAACTGACGACACAGCCTCATATACCCCAACACAGATTTAAAGCTTTGGGAATCTTAGTTAAAGTTGTGGCCAATCGGACAAACTACCCCATAGGGATTTTCGCGCGCTCCGAATGCCGCCACCCTAAACATTATGGCCTCATACTATGTTATTTCTCTCCCTGAAACTCCTTATGGCCGCTTTCAACTCTTTCCTCTCTTCTCTCTTGAGTTGGGGTATCGCCAGGCCAAGCCATTTAGGAGAACTCCCAGATTGGGGGGCCGATTCGGTGCGAATCTTCCCGCTCGAAACAAGTCTGGAATAATCCTTTGGCCTAATTTTTATCATGCCCCCTTTAGCAGGACTTAGCTTCATATCCTTAATTTCCTCCGCTTTCAAGACAATAACGGATCTTCCGTACTTGATACTTTCAACCTCATCCTCCCTGATTAGTATCTGGAAGGCATCATTCTCCAGTTCTCCATCGGCCTTCGCCATCCTCCATACCACGAGATCAACCACAAATAGGAGGAACGCTAGGACTGCAGACGACAGAAAAATCTTGGAGAGAGGCATGGATAGAAACAACCAGACAAAAGAGCTAGATAACAGAATGAAAAGAGAAACTATTTCCGCCTCTCTCATAATAGGAGATGAGCCTGAAAAATGCTCAGCTTTCACCACATCACTCCGATTCAACGACACAACCCCATATACCCCAAGACAGATTTAAAGCTTTGGGAGATAGTGCGGGGGGAGCGATTGTGGCTTAGTTCTGAGGGCAATAGTGTGCTCGAATCAGCCTTGTTTTTTGCACCAATTTTTCAATCATTTATGCTGTTTATCGCCTTTCCAATGTGTTATAGAATGAATCGAGCGTCAGATATATAACGGAAGCATCGGAGGAATTTGTATCTGTGGTTGCTACAAAAACAGAGAACAGAATTCGATTGGAAAAGGTAGTATGCCCCTTGCAGGGAAAGCATTAAATACATAATCGTGATTTGCCTAATCATGATTCGGTTTGTTGATAGAGAAGACGAACTCGCCCTGCTACGCTCTCAGTTAAAGAAAGGGAAGGCCGCTTTCGTGGTCATATACGGCAGAAGACGGGCAGGAAAAACAGAACTCGCTCTCAGGTTGCTTGAGGAGGAGCCCGGCATCTACTACCTCGCAGATAGAAGAACCTATACGGAGAACATACGGGGCTTTCAGAGGGTGGCCGCAGAATTCCTCGGCGATGACCTGCTCGGCATGGCGGATTTCAACAGATGGACCGATCTGTTCGACCACCTCTCGAAGAGGCTCAAAGACGGAACCGTTATCGTCATAGACGAATTCCCTTATCTACTGGAGAAAGGCGTTCTGGAGGAGTTTCAGAAGGTCTGGGACACCATCCTGTCCAGAAGGAAGCTGATGCTCGTGCTCATCGGGTCCTCTGTTTCCATGATGGAGAAAAGTGTGCTTTCATACGGCTCTCCCCTCTATGGGAGGAGAACGGCCCAGATACGGCTCGAACCTCTCAGATTCAGGTACATCGGAGAGTTCTTCCCCTCCCTCCCATTCGAAGAGCTTCTATCGATATATTCCGTGCTTGATGGTATTCCCCAGTACATCAATCTTTTCTCTGAAGGGATGAGCTTCAGGGACAACATGCTTCAGAACTATCTGATAAAGGGCTCGCCTCTCTACGAAGACGCAGAGGTACTCCTCAGGGACGAACTGAGGGAACTGAAGAGGTACTTCGGCATACTCGAGGCGGTAGCCGGCGGGAAACGGAATTTCACGGAGATAAAGAACCACCTTGGCATGGAGAGCAACACCCTCTCAAGATACCTGAATATACTGCTCGGGCTGGGGATACTTAAGGAGGACATCCCAGTTCTGGGAAAGAAGAAACTGAAGAGGTACAGGCTATCTGATAACTACTTCTCGTTCTGGTTCAGGTATGTGTATCCCAATCGATGGATGGTCGAGGCTGGAAAGAGCGAGAGGCTGATGGAGCAGGTAGAGGAGGACTTCAACCAGTACCTTTCTGTGGTATTCGAGGAGATAGTGAGAGAGATCGTGACCAGAGGAACGGATTACGGAAAAGCGGGCCAGTGGTGGAACCGAAAAGGTGACGAAATAGACATAGTGGCCCTGAACGAGAGGAAGAAGGAGATACTCTTCGGTGAGGTCAAGTGGAAGAGGCGGCCGGTCGGGCAGAATGTAGTGGATAATCTGATGGAGAAGAAGGACAGGGTGGTGTGGCACAACGAAGATAGAAAGGAGAGGTTTCTTATAGTATCCAGATCAGGCTTTACCAGCAGGTGCCTCGAGAGGATGGATGATGAGGGGATAATGCACTGGGATCTGAGGGAAGTAGAGAGGAGAATGAAGGCTGGAGAAAAGCAATAAAGCTGTTTTGCTACAATCTCCTGACAATCCTCAGAACATCTTCTTCGTCCATTACTGTCGAAACCGGAATTATGCCCTGCATGGTAGAGAATCCATTGAGTGCCATATACTCCGCTAACTGCTAGCTTATGCGGAGATTACAGGCCTCTGCAACCTGTTCATTGTCTCACCCTTCTGTCAGAGCGGTTTCACCGCTCTTATCTCTCCCTATCGGTCGAGATTACGGGCACCTTTTGCTATCGGGGAGGAATGAGCATGGAAACGAAAGGCATAAGGAGTTGTCACACCCTTCTATACGGGCACCTTTTGCTATCAATACTTGAATATATGAGGTGGTCATGGTATTCAGGTTGTCACACCCTTCTATACGGGCACCTTTTGCTATCTGAAAATCGGAAAGACCACAAAAACCGTTGAAGTCGTTGTCACACCCTTCTATACGGGCACCTTTTGCTATCGGAAAAAACATGAAAGAAAACCAGCAAAAAAATACGTTGTCACACCCTTCTATACGGGCACCTTTTGCTATCGCATCCTGAAAAAGTATGAGGAAAAGGAGGAGTAAGTTGTCACACCCTTCTATACGGGCACCTTTTGCTATCCAAAAAGGAGGTGAAAAACCATGCGCATAGGAAAGACCGTTGTCACACCCTTCTATACGGGCACCTTTTGCTATCACAGAAGCGAGCGAGGCGGCAGAGGCCGCTGGGGAAGTTGTCACACCCTTCTATACGGGCACCTTTTGCTATCGGAGATGCGCTCTGGCAGGCAGTTGAAGTAAAGGGGGTTGTCACACCCTTCTATACGGGCACCTTTTGCTATCTCCTTATGTGTTTATGCCTTCCACAGGGGGTGCTATGGTTGTCACACCCTTCTATACGGGCACCTTTTGCTATCGATGGGACAGGAGATGAAAAACATGACGGAAAAAAACGTTGTCACACCCTTCTATACGGGCACCTTTTGCTATCGTCCCCTGATGGGACAGGAGATGAAAAAATGACGGACAAGTTGTCACACCCTTCTATACGGGCACCTTTTGCTATCGAGAGGGAGTACTGGTACAGAGTTGAGGGAGTTTAGTTGTCACACCCTTCTATACGGGCACCTTTTGCTATCGAAGCAGACTCGGAAGGACATCTTCCAAGGGTGGTTCGTTGTCACACCCTTCTATACGGGCACCTTTTGCTATCCCATAATGTGCAGCCCATCACCATTCCTTCCCCCAAAGTTGTCACACCCTTCTATACGGGCACCTTTTGCTATCTGAAGAGAGGGTGGAGCAGCTGATAGGTGAATATGAGTTGTCACACCCTTCTATACGGGCACCTTTTGCTATCGGAGTGGGTCAATCTGGAAGAGATAGAGCTGATATCTGTTGTCACACCCTTCTATACGGGCACCTTTTGCTATCGAAGAGAGAGAAAGAAGAAGCGGCGAAGTATACAGGCGGTTGTCACACCCTTCTATACGGGCACCTTTTGCTATCTCATGGCATAGGCGATATGGAGGAAGCGGCCATAAGGTTGTCACACCCTTCTATACGGGCACCTTTTGCTATCGGACATATAAGTACGATGTCTCGACAGCCAAATCAGTTGTCACACCCTTCTATACGGGCACCTTTTGCTATCGGTAATCACAGCTCTTAATGATGTCCTTGCAGGGAAGGGTTGTCACACCCTTCTATACGGGCACCTTTTGCTATCGAAAAATTATACCGACAAATGCGTTTAAAAATCTCAGTTGTCACACCCTTCTATACGGGCACCTTTTGCTATCCCTCCTGCCAGACTCTTCCATGCTATGCGACATGCTTTAGGGCCATATATAGTTTTGGACGGTGGGCCGTTGTGCGAAGGTTTTATATAGGAAGTGTCAGCATCGTCCACTATCCTAGGATTATATGCTGCTGTTTCTCCGGGACATCCTCCCCAATAACTATCATCTTCCTCCTGCATGATTCGCAGAGCTCAACAATTCTCACCTTGTCTCCCTGTTCTAGACCATAGTTCTTCAGCCTATCCCTCAATTCATTGAACCCTGGCCGGTCTAATTCCCCCATAAACACGCTGTACTGCGCCCGTTGTAGTCCATAGTACTCTAGAAGTTTAGATAGGGCCGTTCTTGTTTTTGTTTCCTTTATGTCATACATCACAATGAGAAACACCACGCCTTTCATCTCCACTTGAACCCCCTGTATAGAATTCCATTCTCAATGCTCTCTGCCAGAGCTTTTGCCTGCTTATAGATTATATCTAGAAATGGAATGCTCTCCCCCTCGTAGTTGTGTTTCTCCTCCATTCTTTGGTACAATGCGTTTAGATACACCTTTTTTGCGGGGTCCTTAAACATGCACATGTCGCCCGACATCTCGAAGTCTTCTGGAGCCACCGTCCCTCTGCCTGCAAGTGTCATGACCACTCTGTCCACAATAGGCTGTCTGAACTCTTCTATGAGGTCGTATGTGAGCGATCTTCGGTTCCGGTAAACGCTATGCAGTACGCCTTCGTAAGGATTCAGTCCTGCCAGCATGAGGCTGTACTCAACTCTGGAGGCGAGCACCGTGTATCCGTAGCTGAGCATCGAGTTAATCGGGTCCGTTGGGGGATGCTTTATTCTCTTGGTGAAGCCGAATCTATCCGGAAGTATCACGGATAATGCAGCAAAGTACTCCCTTGCTGATGCCCCCTCCTTCCCCATGAGTTGCTCTCTGTCCTTTGTGGAGAATACCTCTTCTCTCATGGCTTCCAGACGCTCTATATGAACTGAGAGCCCTAGGTTCCGGTTCCGGTCAGTTATTTTAAGCAGTCGTAGCTTATTGTAAATCGAAGAATCAACCATCTCCTGTGCGATGAATAACGCTTCGCTGTCGTCCAGAAGTATCTGCCGCTTCCATAAATCAGTTATTCTTGTGTCGTCCATCGTCATTACTCTGGCAAAAAAGTTTGGTCTATGGGTAACGAATACTAAGTCCACTCCATTCTCTATCAGGAGTTTCACAGTTCCAGAGGAAATAGAGGCTTCTCCTGTTATTATCAATTGCTCAATCTCTCTGGGGCTGAAGCGGATGGTCTCCCCCTCATTGGATCGTACGGAAACGAGGTTTCCATCCTTCCGTATCTTGTATCCAACTCCCGAAATTACAAGGTTTCTTAGCTTCTTTTCTATCATAACTCTAACTTAGCAAATCTTCCCTGCTGGATGTATTGGTCATTTATTCCAATCCGACTCATGAGCTCTCGGGCTTCCTTTCTCAGCTTCTTGGCCTGTTTCTCATTGCCCAAATGCCATGCGTGGATAAGATACAGATGGTTTCTCGGGTTGATAACATCTTTTATGTTTTTTATCTCGTCCATCTTAACCAGCGAATCTCCTAGGGCCAGAAGGAGAATGTACCCGTCAAGGAGTCCAATCTTGTTCTTTAGAATACCATTGCCTTCTCCCATAATTTCTACCTTTATTCGGGTGAAATCGTTTCTTGCAGACTTTATCTCCTCTTTGCTGAAATCTATGTTCCCCGTATTTATGCCTCTTAGGCCGAGTTGATGCTGTGAAACCATCTCCACCACCCTGTAGTATCGCAGAATTGCCTCACTATGGCGTCCTATCTCCTCGTATCTCCTCCCAGAGTTGTAAATGGAAGCGATCATAGGCCATGCCGTTTCTCTCTTGGAGATGTAGCCGAAATAGTCCTCAGTTCCGTCTGCGCTCCGAATCTCTCTTGCGGGCTCTAGAAATTCCAGATATCCCTTTAGCACATCTGCATCAACAGGGTACATCTGGTACTGCTCGGATTTCTTAAGGGCCATATTGATCTGCTTATGAGCCTTGTCGAAAAGAAAGGCCGCCCAGTCCTTAAAACCCTTCGATAGCAGTAAAATTATGTCTGCAAGTCTCGGATCCCTTGCAACCTGCTTAACCTCTTCAAGTAGAGGAATGACTGCATTGAAGTTGTAGTTATTGAACAGCTCTATCGCCCTTCCCATAAGGAGATCGCCGCTGGTGTGGAGTGGGTTGGGCAGACTTTCTAGGAATTCTGAACCTGGTGCCGGCTTTCGTGTTATTGGGTCGTATTCTGTATAGTTCGTATAAATGATTTCCAAACCATAGAAGGCTCCAGCAACAGAGGCCATAGCGCTCATAGCTTTCTTTCCCCCTGTTATGTCAATCGCTATCCTGTCTCCCTCGTGCTTGGAGATTATGATCTTTATCTCATCGTAAATCTCCTTGGAATCTGTTTTCAGTTCTACGATGGAATAATCCCCTGGCCCAAGTCCAACCTCCTTTATTATGTCTGCGGCCTCTCTGGTGGTTTCTGCGGTTGTTAGAAAGAATACTTTTCTGGGCCTTATCGAAAGTATGGCCCGCCGGATTGGCTCCCTGCTTTTACCCACTACGGATATGAGCACATCATATCTGCCATCCCACTCCACATGTCTCTGAACGAAATTCCTGTCTGATTCTGGGATTAGAAGCTCTCCAGCCATTGGCATCAACTCTACACTGTTCCTTCAGGATATGGGTCGTTCGGGAGATAGTGCCACTTTCTATCCACACTGAATCTCACTTTGTTCGGCTTCATCCTCGCAGATGTTTTTCCCGTTATTCTATTTTCTCTGCTCAGCAGCTGCACGATATCATCAATCTGGGAGAATTTCATGTTATGGAAGAATATCCAGCCTGTCAATTCGGAGCCAGCAGGCAGGTAGTCTCTGGGAATATTGCTAGGCAACTCCCAGAAAAATGCGTCTGAAACCACCATTCTAGAAGCATCCCCTCCCATTTGCGTGGATCCAAAGACCTCTTTTACCTCTTCACGGTTCCAGCGAGTATTCATCTCCTTTCGCAGGAACCCCTTTATAGTGGAGCCGGGAATCACAGGTAAATCGTTCATTGTTACGGTATCCTCCCCGACGCCGGGCACTCTGAAATCGCTCAAGCACTCCACGCTGAACTCATACACCACAGCTCCCCTGTTCTCGGAGGTGGCATACGCATCAAAGTCCTTGCAATCCAGTGGTTCGTAATTACGGACGGGTTGAACCTTCGGTAGTTCAACTACCTCTTCTATTATTTTTATCCCATCTAGACTCTTCTTAATGACCCTGTCGATAGTCGGGGAAGCGAAGCCGTTACCCCTAGAGCTAGCGCCCCCTATCTGCAACCGTCTGTATTCAAACTCGTTTATGACCCAATTCAGGAGCTGTAGTTCTCCTTCTGTCGGATTATCCACTCTTATGGTTCCGGTGAATTTCAACGGTTCTATAACCTCTTCAGTCCGAAAATTTGGTCTCATCTTCCCATTGCGTCCTTTTCTAGGGTTGACATGTGGGCGGTCCTTTACTTGCCATATCTCTCCACCTTCTGGATAAAAATCCCTCACTGTGACCTTTGACCTCGCTTTCATAGAGCCAAAGAGATTCTCGACAATGCTAACCGCTTTTTTTTCTGTTTTACCCCAATCACCGTCATACAAGTTCGTCTTAAGGATGCGCTCTGCAGCGGCTCTCATAACTCCCTTTAGGCTGGAGCCGGGTATGAACGGAACATAATTCTTGTTCCCTGCGTCGTATGAGAGAAGAACTGGGGCCGATGAAATTGAGTATTGTGCAGCCATATCAGTTGCCCCGATACGCAATGGTGTTTCCATCTGAATTGATAGATTGATTTCATATTGGCTCTCTAATCGAGAGAAATCTGTTTCTTCGACCATACCACCACCGTCTATTGAATCTCTCCTTTCACATACTCTGCCCAATCTCTCATGGCAGCATCTCTATCGGCTAACAGGGTTCCATCCGTTCCGCTTAGGTAGTCTTGAGGTGTGAATTCCCGTATCTCTCGAATATCTATCTCTACCTGTCCGAACCCCCTGGAGGTCCCACCTCCTATCGAGCCACCTGTAGCATTAAAGAAGTCAACGGTGGAGAGGAAAGCCCCTATTTTTGCATCCTTGTGCCCTTCAATCCTGGGATTTTCTATTATTACGGTTCCCGAGAATGTGATCCCTTCTGGAACTACTTCGAATTCGTGTTTTCCTCCTGCGGCGGCTTTTCTTGTTTTTCTGTCTATGGGTACACCATCACGCACCCTTGTTTCTTTCCTGTTAGCTACTGCATCCCTGAATCTTATCGAAGAGGCATATGATTCTTTGCTCCCTTTCTTTATCTCTCCCCCGAACAGAATTGCCACAAGCTCCTGAACCCTTTCCTCGTTGTTTAGAATGCTGTTCAGAAACCGTTCCATCTCTGACCTTAATACTCCTTTAAGGGTGGATCCGGGAACTATGGGGTATCCTTTTGAGTTTTTTATCACATAATTGTCTAGTTCTCCGGGTAGAGTGCTGTTGTGTGCTCCAATCCTCATATCACTGAGTGTCCTTATCTCGTAGCTTATCACCACTCTTTTCTCCAGTTTCTCAAACATCAATATCGCCTCCTTCTCTCGTCTTCTCCCCCAGAGCTTTCGATCTTTCTGAGATACTCTTCCTCCTTTCCCTTGAGGCCAATCATTGAAAATTCGGCTTCTATCATACCTCTCCTTCCGGAACTGTCGAGTTTGTCCAAAGAATCAGCGGTCCATGCAAGGTATCCTATTGTGTACTGTAACCTTTCCAGCATCTCTTCGTCTGTGAGCCCTTTTTCCCTCATGGCAGTAATCTTCTTTAATATTTGCTCAAGGGTCTTGCTAAAATCGGAGCGAGGAAGCATGTACTCGATATACTTTATAAAATGTAGCACTGCATCTTCCGGGTCAGTGAACTGCCTTAGTGCCCCTGCCATGGACTTTATTTTGCTCCTGCTATCTTCTTTCTTGTTTCCTTTATCCACCACCATCCCATTGGCGTATATGTCCCATGCATCTATTACACACTCTTTTATTACTTCTTCTTTCATTCCACTACCTCCTTCTATCGTATCTGCCACCCTGATTTTGTGGCCTGTTTCTATTCTCTTTTTTCTTAATCATCCGTTCTATTTCACCGGTGAACTGAATCTTCTCAGCCTCCATCCCCATCCTTAACAACTTCTCTTCGCTCTTTGAATAGAAATAGAGCTCCCATAAGATGTATCTTAGTGTTTGAATCATTTCCTCATGAGTCATCTCACTCGTTTCCTTCTTGAAATCGTTGTAGAAATCATTCAGTAACCTCTTTTTTTCTGCAACAATTCTTGGATTTGGAGCCTGAGGTCGATATGAAAGTACTATCTGTCTGAAATCCTCAATGCCCTTCCCAGAGCTCAGATGCATCAGAAGTTCTCTGATTTTTCCGTTCATAGTATCGTCCAAACGGGTTGTTGCAACTTTGGCCGTAAGAATCCATGAAATCTGGTTTATCTCTGCTAATTTCATTGAACCACCTCATTGATAAAATATGTATCACCGAAAATGTGGTGATCTTCACCAAGACCAAACAGCTCTATGAACGCCATCAGCTCAGGATTTGCCGTGATTCTTGCAGAACTTCCAGGCCCTATCGCAGGCCTGAGATTCATGAGTTTGTATCCTGCCTTCATGTCCCAGCCTCTTGCAAGAGAAGGAGTTGGAGAGCGCTGCTCCTTAACTGAAAACTCAATTGGAAGCTGCATGTTCGTGTGAGAAAGCGTTTTGGATATGTATTCTCTTATGAGATTCTCATCGAAGTATCTCAGATATCCTTTTTCACTACGCAGTATAAGCTCATTATTCGATACCATGATTGCACTCCTATCTCTGTTAGCGTTGCTCTCTATGTAATCACCTGCGTTTTTCTCCTCGATAAACTCTATGTCTATGCTACCATATCCCTTTGAGCGGAGGCCGCCTACTCCGTAGAAAATACCTGCCTCTTTTAGAGCATTCTTAATATCATCTACATAATCGTCTTGCAAAACCATACGAAAATCAAACTGTGTCCCAGGGAGTATTGCCTCGACATTGTATGGTGATTTGTAGCCATCATCAGTAGGTAGATAGCTTGAATGCCTGATGGGATTTATAGGGCACTTCGTACTTATGGTCTTATGTACTTTTTTACTCTCAACCATCTTCGGTAGGGTATGCTCTGGACCAATTTCAAACCAGCCACTTCTCTTTTTCCCCTCGTGTCCACAGTTTGCACATGTTTTCTCTTCTCCATCCTCCCCCTTCAGAATGAGAGAACCACATCTTTTACACCACTTCACTATGTTTGGAATCGAACGCTGGCCATAGGGCAGAGCAGGTTTGAAAAACATCGTAGGCGAAGCATCGTCTGAGATTCTAGTTCTTTCGAATAATTCCCTGTTCTCATTAAATAAGTAATTTCCCAGCATCCCTCTTATCGCCTTTGCAGTAATATAATCCTTGGTTTCCAGAAATGTCCCAATTGAAACTCCAGTGCCTATATGGATCGGTTCTAAAGCCCTAATCTTCCCATTGAGAAGGAGATAGCTCATGAAAACACCTCCATTTTGAAATCACTAACATCAATCTCTTTCATATCCGCTTCAAAACCACCGAGACCACGAGAGCGCTCTCCTCCAATTCCATAGTGTTGTGCCGATTTGAGAGAGGCCTTTAAGATCTCTACATGCTTCTCAGAGTTGTCTCCCTTCAATGCTATGTAGCCTGTAAATAGTGTTTCTTGGGGCACAAGTTTCTGTGAATAGAGCCCTCCTTCATTTTTGGAGTTTGAACCGTATTTAAGAGAGATTTTCACATGAACTCTTTCTGTGAGGGCATCAAGAGGGGCATGGAGGTCGAAGAACTTAACAGCTGGTTCCTTATAGCCGCCATCCCGATTTTCCTGCTCTTGACTTCCAAATATATCGCCAACTATCTCTTTTTCAACTCCCAATCTTCTTGCTTCTTGCCTGAGCAGGCCCTTTATGTGAGAGGCGGGTATCACCAAACGCTCCTCGATTTTTTCGCCCACTGCAAAAGCACTCCTTAGAACATCAATTGTAGAGCCCCGGTTCTCTCCTGCAGTCTGAAAGTCATTTAGCAATCTCAACTCCAGCCGATATAACTTCATTCACCCACCTCCACTCCATTAAAATCATTACCGCTGTGCCAGACCATGGGGATCAGTTCATCTATTGGGAGTAAAAGCTCATCTTCCACTAGCACTTTGGATGTTTCCTCCATTAAAGCAATAGGACTCATCCCCTCGGAATCTGCTGCCCTCATGATGATATCCTTATCGCTGATTTTCGAGTAGAGGAACTTTATCAGGTTTAGGCGATCCTCAACCTTGGTTCCTCCATTAATTATGAGGGAAACAAAGGATCTCCACTTTTCTCGGTTCCCACCGGTTACCCGTTCTACGAATTTCTGGATAATCGATAGGTCAATCTCCCTGTCAGGAAGTATGAAAGTGAAGTTCCTCTCACTTGGCATACTGCTACTTACCACAGAGAATGAAAGACTTCCTTTGGGGAGGATAAAGAGCCCACTTTTGTTCACCGCTTTTTTTCTGAATTCCTCTTTACTGCTGGTTTCAAGCTTTTTAGCTTTCTCTATCAAGAAGTAAACCGGGAACTTGTGATCCGCAATAGATATTCCTGCAGAGAGCGTTATCATGGGGGTGCCCATACATTCCTCTTGGGCTGGTGAGTACCTGAACTCTTCAGCAACCTCATTAATCAGAGTTTTAGTTACTTTAAGCGCATTTTTTGCGTCTACAATGAACATTATATCGTCACCCCCAACATATAGCAATCTGCTTTTATCTGGAAGGACTCCTCTCACAATCTCGCCAATCCGTTTCTTTACGAACCGACTCTTGAAGGCATAATCCGTTGGCGTTTTACTTTGGGCAAACAATCGTCCCATCATATTTCCATCTGCTACTACTATTGCAATACTTTCTCCTATCTCTTTTAGGTCCTTCGGACCAGTCGTGTTATTCCGCCCGTACTCATACTTCGTGAAACACACTTCACAAACTCTATCACCCCTTACTTCTCGGGTTGCTTCTCGAGAGCCGCAGTGCTTGCATAGCTCAGAACTCTTATTGAGCCGCACTTCTGGGAGCGGGGTTTCGCCAATTACTTCAAGTCTCTTACACTCTTCTACGCACTTTCCGAAATCGGATGCAATAGCAGAGGCATCAAAGAATTTGTAGCTAATACTTGCAGAAAGACCTCCTCTGCTGATATCCGAAATCATTTCTATAAGATCATTTTTAAGAGCCCTTACAACCCCCTCTTCAAATGGAGTTATGACGACCATATTCCCACCGCCGATGTAAACGATGTTATCGGTGGAGAGATACTTTGAAACTATCATTTTTGCCTCTTCCGAAATGACCTTCTCAATGATATAACTCGCTCCAGAAATCTCCAAGAGCTTTTTAGACTCTCCAATGAATCTTTGAATTCCATGAATGTCCATGTAAAGGAGACCGAGCTTGTCTCGGAAAATCTGATTTTTGGATTGAGGCACTTTTAATTCGCCGTGTAAAGTTGGAATGTCTGCCTTTTCGTTTCCGCCCATGCTCTGGCTTTCGCCCGGCATCATACAGAACTTCTCTCCCCCAATAATCACATAGTGCGAAAAGGGGGAGTCATTAATAATATTTCCAGAGTCATCAAATTTCAAGTCTCCGCTTCTATTGGCCGCTGAAGCGATGGAGTCGGCATCGGCAACCACTCTGTGTAACTCTGTGTTCGCTTGATATTCTTTGTAGTAATCTGGAGTGTGATGCCTAGGTGCAATGGATACAATTCTTTTCCAGAACTCCCCAAGAGGGCTGTTAATATTACTGATACCCTTGTCGCCAATCTTCTTAAGGATTTCTTCGGTATACCTTACATGAGTGGTGAAACTAGGTTTTTCTTCCTTTTCAATGGATGAGAACACACGGATTTTTCCAATATCGTGGAGAAGTGCCGAAATCCTTATCTTATCCACCTCATCAGAGTAGCCTCGGTTTATCGCAAGAGAAACCGCTATAGCAGCAGTTGTTTTGAGATGATCCAGTAGGGAAGATACTGGGAGTTTTGTGTATTCAGGTGTAAACTCAAGGCCAAGAGTTTGGAGTTTATCAGATATTGCATCTCCTACGGTGCGATAATCCGTTCCTTCGTTTTCTCTCAATACCTCGGCAATCCCTTCAACACATCTTTGTTCCAGTTCTTTCATATCCATTTCGGACAAAAGTTTCTCCTTGGTAAAGTAGTTCGTTACAAATATTTCATTCATTTTCTATCACCTCTATTTTTCCGAAGCCATAGCTCAGCCACTTTCCAACCTGAAAGAATGAAGCTAACGAAAGAAGGTCTGCAAGTTCCTTTTTATTTCGTGGTAGTTCGTATGTAACATCCCCCCACACTCCTTTTAATGAGATAGTTCTCTGATCAATAGCCTTATGCTTCCATGTGAAAACTTTCAGGTTTGACTCGTTTATTGGCATAGGCAATCCCCTAAGATTTGTTTTGATCCGAATTGGGTATGATGGCTTAGCATAGTATTTAGTGAATCGGTTAACACTTCTTGTAAGGCCTGTAAGAACCTGCGAAGCCTGAGGGAGGAGCGAGATATTTCCGGTTTCGGACATCAGAGCAATAGGAGATCTGAAACGCAGTGTCAACTTGTCTTCCAGTTCAATTCTCTCGAACTTCATCTTCCGAGAATATATCTCGATAAGCTCGGCATTTATTCCTCCAATATGGGTTCTAAGTTTTTTGTTCATCTCGGTGGCCAAGTTAGAAATCTTTCTTTCGCCAAATCCAAGGAAATTCAGATTCGCTTCTACTCTTCGTCCATCATGGGTGGTGTATAAAAAATAAGGGCGCACATCCACATTCTTGTTTCTGAAAATAGTTGACCAAAGCTCTGTATCAAACATGACATCACCCAACAAGCCCCTGATGATTGGCCCATAATATGGAAGTCGGCTTTCTGTGCTCTGTATAAATACGAAAGTCAGCCTATGATAGTCAGTTTCAAGGAGCTTTTTTAGACTTATGGGAATCCCCCAATGCTATAACGGCCAGCACATATATAAGTCTTGTGTCCATTCGATGAAGGTAGATTGCATCTTGTAAAAAACTCTCCAGTATTTTTTCCATTATGTGTGTGTTTGCGGGGTTACTGACATTTCATCATCTTCGAGGGCAAATAGACAGCCTCATGAGTTTGCAATTTCGATCCAGAGATTCTGGTTCTCCGTTTTGTGGCGCCTACTAAGTATTCTCCTATTTAAAATTTACAGGTAAAGAAGTGCGGGGGGAGCGATTCGAACGCTCGAAGGACTAACCACAGGGTCCTAAGCCCTGCCCCTCTGGTCTGCCGGAAGCGGACGACTCCCCGGCATTTGGCCGCTCGGGTACCCCCGCACACTGAAACGAAACGAAATGTGGTATTTAACACTCACCTTTATTAATGAGCGAAACATCATGCGGCCGTGTCGAAGCGAAGAAGGAACAAGGCCCTTGAGAGGAAGATGGCCAGACGGCAGGTCGCCAGACTGTTCGAGCTTGCGGAAAGAGAGGCCCTTAATTCAAGGCAGGACAGGGCGGACAGGTATGTTCATCTGGCCAGAAAGACGGCGATGAGATACAATCTCAGCCTTGGCGTTTACAGGCGTCATTTCTGCCGGAAATGCGGGGCCTTTCTGCTCCCCGGAAGGAATGCCGTATATCGGCTCAACCGGGGGAAGGTGGTCATACACTGCGAAAGGTGCGGCCACATAGCGAGGTTCCCTTACCGTTCGATGAACAGGGAGAACGAGGTGAAAGAATGAACACAGGCGATATTCCGGTGACCCTGCATGTGGGGAAGAACGGCATAACCGAGGCCCTCATAGACGAATTGAAGGAGCAGATAAGGACGAAGAGGATTGTAAAGGTGAAGATGCTCAGGTCGTCGGGGGACAGAAAGAAACTGGGCGCGGAGCTGGCCGAGAGAACGGGTGCGGAACTGGTGGAGGTCAGGGGCTTCACCGTGGTGCTGAGGAGAAAATAACTACTTCTGAGAAAGATTCCTGAGAACATACCTGAGGCCGAGGAGCGCAAGGAAAAGGATGGCGGAGGCCAGCATGAAGCCGTAAACGGTGAGGAGCATGGCGATCCCGTACCCTGCAAGGTGGTTGTATATTATCAGGGAGGCAAAGACAGACAACGCCGCCAGCAGGAGCAGAACGGAGAGCGAGCGAAGATATGTCCTCACCACATACGGCAGGTTCCTCCGGTCTTCCTTCACCGTATGGGCGAGCTTTATGGAGAGGTGCGTGAGCTCGAAGTAAGAGATGAACAGCGCTGCGAACAGAAGGGTCAGGGAAAGCGAGGCCTCTCTGTTCTCCGAGATTATCCCCACCATGAGCAGGGCGGATGAGGAGAGGAGGAACGGAAGACTTCGCCCGAATATGGCCCATACCCCTGCCACGATCTCCACGGCGGCCAGAGCAAGATATATCCTCCCTTCGTCGAGGAACCGGCCGAAAGAGGAATACCCGCCGTACAGGTACTGAATGTACAGGCTGAGCGCCACCACGCCCAGAAGAGAAAACAGGGAAAAGGCGTGGACAAGCCCTTCGTACCTCTCTTTCCGATTCAATGCATCACCTCCATGAGAGCCATCTGCAGCGATTCGCCGGGAGACCTGTCCACCACCATGACCCCCTCGTGCCTCAGGAACTCGATGAGGGCTTTTCTGTGTTCGTTCAGCGCTTCGTAATCCTCCGCTGAGAGATTGCCGGTCTCCTTCTCCGTCTCCAGAGTGCTGGAAGATATGACGAGAACAGGGAAATCCCGGGACTGAAGCGCCTCTATCCCCTCGATTATGCTCTCATCCCCTTCAAGGCTGGACACGACGATGACTGGGGAGCGCGACGGGATGTGCGGAGCCACCACTGAGACCGCAGCCTCGAGGCCGGTATCACCGCCGGCGCTCATGGTGGCCAGAGAACTCATTATCTTGTCCAGATGCCGCTCGCCCGTGGAAGGCTGCATCATGTGCACCCCGTCACCGTAGATGGTGAGGCCAACGCTGTTCTTCCCCTTGATGAAATAGGAGGCGAGGCTGGCCGCCGTTCTGGCGTTCATGATGCGCATGGTGCTGTCCAGAGGGCCGGTTTCCGTGACCTCCCTTGCATCCGCCATTATCATTATATCCGATATGGCCTCCCTCTCCCTCGCATTGACGAGCAGTTCCCCGGAGCGGGCATAGGCCTTCCAGTTTATATCCCTGAAGGAATCTCCGGGCCTGTACTCCCTCAGGGCGTAGAACTCGTATCCGGGTCCGGGCTGTTTCAGGGTGGCCGTACCGGAGAAGAGCTTCGGCGTTCTGGAGCGTATCCCTGCCTCGCTGATCTCCTCGATCCGGGGCAGAACGATGAAATCGGAGTACTCCTCGGCCCTGTCCTCCTCGAAGAACATGCTGGAAAAATCCCCTTTACGAAGCATGAGAGGACCTATGCTGTAGGGCCCCATTATCGGGCACTCCAGCGTGTATTTTATGACATTGTGCCCCTCTGAGAGGTTGATTATGGCGTGGTTATCCCCGCTCTTTATCCGAACCCTGTCGGGAAGGTGATCCCATACCTCCACAAGACCCATGCCGCCGGTACTCTCGATCCTCAGCATGACCTCGATCTCGCCCCCCTCGAAGATTCTGTCCGATGAGATCTCCCTCTCCACGCTGACGACACCCAGAACTCCGGTCTCCGATGCCAGCTCCTCGATGGGCAGGAGTTCCAGCGAACGGCGGGTGAACGAGACCAGGATCAGATATGAGATGAGCGCGGTGCCAAGCCCTGCTAACAGCGTGTCGTTCATCATGAGAGAGAGCAGGTAAGCGGTTATGCCTGCTGCGAGTACCAGAGCGCTCTTACGGGTCCACATTCCATTCCCTCATCGGTTTCAGGCGGTGGGAACCTCCACCTTTTCCAGTATCTCCTTTATTATGTCCTCGGAAGTGACCCCTTTTATTCGGACCTGGGGTTTCAGGATGAGTCTGTGGACAAGGGCGGGGGATGCGATGGCCTTAACATCGTCGGGGGTCACGAAATCCCTCCCTTCCACCACTGCATACGCACGGGAGAGCTTGAAAAGCGCCAGAGATCCCCTGGGACTGGCACCCACAATGACCCGCGAGTCGTTTCTGGTCTCGTGTATTATGTTCACTATATACCTCCGTATGGCAGGGGTCACATGGACCTTCTCTATGGCCCGCTGCATCTGAACCACCTCCTTCGGGCCCAGAAGCGCATTCACATCCACATCGTCCTTCTTCCGTATCGCTCTCCTTTTCAGTATCTCGTCCTCATCGTCAGGAGTGGGGTACCCCACGCTAAGTTTCATTATGAACCTGTCCAGCTGCGCCTCCGGGAGCGGATATGTCCCTTCGTACTCTATGGGGTTCTGGGTCGCCATCACGATGAAGGGGGGGCTGAGACGGTGCGTCTTACCCTCGGTGGTCACCTGCTTCTCCTGCATGGCCTCGAGAAGTGCGGCCTGCGTCTTGGGCGGCGCGCGGTTTATCTCATCCGCCAGAAGTATGTTGGTGAATATCGGTCCCTTGACGAACTCGAACACCATCTCCTTCTCGTTGTATATGGCGGTTCCGGTGATATCGGACGGAAGGAGGTCCGGCGTGAACTGAACCCTCTTGAAATCGCAGCCGAGCGCCCTTGCGAATGTGTTGGCCATGAGCGTCTTCGCCAGTCCCGGAAAGTCCTCGAAGAGTATGTTGCCGCTGGAGAGTATCCCCACCTCCACCATCTTCAGAACCTCTTCCTTCCCGACTATCACCTTTGCAACCTCTTTCCTGATCGCTTCGGTCATGGAATGGACCCACTGAATCTCCTCGGAATTGGACTTCTTAAGCGTCTTCTCCTTCGGAGCCGTTTCCTTTACATCTTTTTTCTCGTTCATTTTCCTGTCCTCCTCTTTTCTCATTAATCATCAACTGTGTCTCCCGGAGCTTATTATCTCCTCCGCTTCCTCTATGGTCAGATTCTTCCTGGCGGCCAGCTGCATCGCCTTGGAAGAACGCAGAAGCTCCCGCCTGCTTTCCTCTCTGAGCCTCCCGCGCGGGATGAAGCGGTCCGGCCTGTACCTGTGCTCCCACACCTCGGGATCCCTCACGAGGATCACGACTATGTAAGAGACCATGAGTATCACCGATGTGAACAGAAGGTCGTAAGGGTCGGTGGTGCTCACCATTATGGTATATCCCGCCACCGAAAACGCGGTGGTATGAAGGCTGTCGTCGCAGTAAACCGTTCCGCCGTCTGCGAAATTACCGATGATGGCCCGGACGAAATCGCTGTTGTTCTGGCGGTATATCATGTCGTTGGTGAACATGTCGGGGTCGGAGACGACCATCAGCCTCCCTCTCCCAACATCGGCCATGACCATGAAGATAGCGTTCTCCTTCTCGTCGGCATCAACCACGCCGTTGTCGTTGTAATCCACGAACGTACTGTTGCTTCTGGCGACGATCTGGACATTCCCGCCCACAAGAAGGCTCGTGGCCATGTTCAGAACCACCGTACTGGTGGTCATGTTTCTACCGCTGCGCACGAAGAAGGTGGCGTTCACCAGAGGTGTCTCGGGCCTGCCAGCGTTATAGGAAGAGAGAACCGCATGGCCGCTCATGCTTATGCTGCTGTTCCGTCCGGAAAGAAGGTAAGACAGAAGAGGGTTCGCACCTGCAGAATCGTCCGCGATAAGGACATTCCCGCCCCGCTCCATGAAGGACGAGATGGCCGACATCTCCTGAGGCGTGTACGGGCGCGAGATCCCTATGCCCATGTAGAGGCTGTTCTCGGCGGAATGAATGTCGTTGAGCACGGTGGCAGAGGAGAGTATGGAGACGAAGCTGGCCTCCTTGGATGATATCTCCTTCAAAGAGTGGAGCCCGTCCGGAGCGGTGGATGTGGAGAGGAGCGGGGCCGATGCGTGGAAGACAACTGCGGGGTAAAGAAGCGCAAGGACTATGATCACCACGGGAACGGCGGGCCGAAGCCACTTCACCCCTTTCATTTTCTCCCCTCCATCAGCCCTATGATCTCACTGCGGAAGTCCTCGAAGGCGGCCTTGATCTCCCGGGGCTCCTCCTCCGATATCCTGTGATGAGAGTATCTGGCCTCCTCGAAGATATCGAATATCCTTTTCAGGTTCCGTTCGCTTATGCCGGGGATGGCCTCCCTCAGTGCCTGCTGGAACTCCCTGACCGTCTGCCAGTCCTGCTTCAGATAGCCGTAGCGCTTCAGCAACTTGATGAGGTGGCGGTATGTCTCGAACACTATGCGGTGGTAGTCGTCCCTCACCTCAAGGTGATATATGGCACGGTCCATCGCCTCCTTTATCGCCTTCATCCGCCCCTTACGGACGAAATAGAGCAGAACGGCAATGACTGCGACAGCAAGACCCATGGACACGGCCATGACCCCAGACAGAGAGCCGGAGATCCCCCCTTCCACAAAGAGAAGGGCGGTTGAATTGGCGGATGCGGGGAGATATAACTCCGTTCCGTTGAACATGACCTTTATCCCCATGATTCCGCTCTCATTCCCTGCGAAATAAACGGGAACCGTGGCCCAGCCAGTGCTGTTGGTGACGGCGGTGTATGTCCTGTTCGTGAGGAGCACGATCTCCTGTCCTGCGAGCACCTCACCCTGCTGGCCGGTGAGCCTCACCCGGATCTCGAACTCCCGGGTCACTCTGTCCGGAAGGACGATGCTGAGATAGCTCTCCTCCCTGACCCTCACCTCGCCGGCGGCGGAACTCCTCAGAAGATAGGAGGAATCCGACCCGTTGAAATACGCACGGACGGAGTAGTGGCCTGCGCTTATGTTCCCGAGCCTGTGAACGGAAACGAAGGTGCCGTTGGCAGAGGTGATCGCGGTCCAGTTCTCGCCGGCCAACTCCAGATACACCGGAACCGATGAAACCGGGCTCAGATCGTCCTCGTAAAGCCTGCCGGAGATGGTGACATTCCGTCCGGCCACCGCATCGTCAATAGGCAGGAACACCAGGGAGGTGCGCGCGAACACCGTGAAATCCCCAGTCCCCGTGGAGTTGAGATAGAATCCGGAGCCGTCGAATGTCGCCGTTACGGAAATCACGCCGCCGGGATCTCCGACGGAAACATTGTAAGGCAGGGAGAAGAGGCCGTTCCGCACCTCCGCAGTCCCTATATTCATGCGGTCCCAGAAGACGGAAACGCGGCCATCTGGCAGGGGCTCTCCCAGCTCTGTTTCCAGGCTGCCTGTTATGTTAAAGCTGTCCCCCTTTACCAGGGCCATACCGTGCACATCTATGACCGTTGGGACCGTGACCGTAATACTGGACTCCGCCTCGGAAGCGAAATAATAGTTCTCGTCCAGTGTGGAAACGGATATATTGAGAGGGCCGCCGGGTGTGTCCGCGGGAATATGGTAGGGGATTGAGAAACTGCCGTCCGGTCCGGTGACGGCGACACCTTCCTCGCTTCCGTTCACATAAAGAATCACGGACATGTTCCGGAGAGGCATCGATTGTAGATTTCGCACGACCCCTTCGATGGACACCGTGCTGTTCCGCACCCCTTCGCTCTTGCCGATGGAAACGGTGCAGTTTCCGTAAACGGTGAGATTGAGCGGAAGATACACCCAGCCGTAGAAGTCGCTCTCCGGGAAATAGACGGAAACATTCTTCACCCCGGGAACAGTATCGGAGGGAAGGGTGAAGTTCAGAAGGAAGAAACCGGTGGAATTTATATCGCTCCGGGCCACATAGGCCCCTTCATAGATCAACCACATACCGCTTATGGAGCCGTCCACAAGGGATGGGCTCACATCTCCGTCCATTATCGTGCCGGAAAACACGGCTTCCGAACCCGCGGACACATTCTCGGTAACGACGCTCATGTTCAGCGTCAGGTTGTGCCGCACCACTACGGTCTCGGTGCCGCTGGCAGGGTAGATCAGGGAGGTGCCGTTAAAGCGTGCGGAAAGATAGTGACGCCCGGCGGTGTCGTTTATCACCAGCGTGATGTTGAAGTTCCCGCTCCCATTGGTCGAGAAGGTGCTGAGGTAGTCACCGTCCCAG
>Ga0190313_1000503_pt1 | contig 23201 bp, 31 predicted proteins | sample 4870071011_MG_FD_169989 | JGI IMG/M metagenome (GOLD analysis project Ga0190313, IMG submission 169989) | Hydrothermal vent sediment bacterial communities from Southern Trench, Guaymas Basin, Mexico - 4870-07-10-11_MG | ecosystem: Environmental > Aquatic > Marine > Hydrothermal vents > Sediment ...
CAGGTCATATCCCGCAGAAGGGGGAGGAAGCACGGCCTCGACGGTGCAATTGAGGAATTCCCGGTGAAACTGATTCTGTTCGATGTTCTCCTGTCTGGCGACACTGAAACGATAGACCTCCCGTTTCCCGAGAGGAGGAAGGAGCTGGAGAGAATAGTGGAGCCGAACGAAAGGGTCGATCTCTCGACGATTCTCGTAACGGACAGTGCGGATGAGGCCCAGAGGTTTTTCATGGAGGCGCTTGCCAGTGGCTGCGAGGGGCTCATGGCGAAATCGCTCGCCGAGGATTCGGTCTATCGCGCGGGGAATCGCGGCTGGATATGGATAAAGTACAAGAAGGAGTACCGATCGGAGATGGTGGACACCGTGGATCTGGTGGTGGTCGGAGCCTTTGCAGGGAAGGGGAGGAGGGCGAATGCCTACGGCGCCCTGCTCATGGCCTCCTATAACCCGGAGGAGAACAGGTACGAGACGGTGTGCAAGCTCGGGAGCGGCTTCGATGACAGCCATCTCTCCCTTCTCCCGGAGATGCTGAAGCCGTATCTTCAGAAGGCCCGTGACAAACGGGTGGATTCCATCCTCGAAGCGGACTACTGGTTCAGCCCCGGCCTCGTGCTGGAGATAATAGGAGCCGAGATAACCCACAGCCCCGCCCATACATGTGCCAGAGATGTTCTGAAGGAGGGGGCTGGCCTCTCCATAAGGTTCCCCAGGTTCACCGGCAGGTTCAGGGAGGACAAGGGGCCGGAGGATGCTACGACATCGCAGGAGATCGTTAATCTGTATAAAGCGCAGTTGAAGAAGACATAGTGGTCATTTGCGAAAAGGTTTTAAAGAAGGAGTAAATATCATATCTGTGAAACGAAGTCATAATTGGGTTCTGCTGTTAATCCTTATTGGTACCTTGGTTGGAGCCGGGCTTATTGCTGTTATTTATTTTAAAATCAATCTGGATGTTGTGTTAATAATAACTATTATTGGGACTATTATTGTTCCTATTTGGTTCTATTTGGGCAAATCGCTAATCTATAGAACATCTATATTGGTGGGTCAAATTCCTGTTTTGCAGCAGGAAGCTTTTACCTCCGATTTATCAGATGAAAATATTAAGAGGCATGTTGAAAGTATAATTAAGTCGAGGGGACCAAACCCGAAAATAGATATAGAAACGCCCCTAACTTATATCCAAGTGAAAAACAATGGAAAGGGCCCTGCCCTTGACCTAAGATTTGGATTTAAAGCACTTCTCAAAACTGGAGCAGTTAAGAGCCAGTTTGATGAGGAGACGAATGAAAGATTGAATCGGTTAAAACAGCTAGCAGTAGGGGAAGACGGAAGCATTGTCCCGTCAGCGTTTGTGGGTGGTGGCTGGTTCGAGCCGTCCTTCTGTCGTGAATTCATCTGCAAAATTAATTTCAATGACTTGGAGGGTAGGGAATATTGCACCTGCAGACATTATAAAAATTTCGACGACGGTAATATGTGGCTCTCAGAAGCCACGAGGAGTTTATATCCAGAACTGACATATTTAACTCGGAACGGGAAAGACTATTCTAATGATTGTAAGGATTGCTTGTTTGAAAAATTTCATCCAGGAGCAAAGGAGTACAATCAATCCTAATCACACGCCCCTTCTCCGCAAATCTTTATATACTTCTTCATTTTAGGCCCCTTAAACCGATGTGTCGGCAGTTTGGCCAGACGCTTAGGGCAATGCGTGTGCAACCCTTATGCGGAAAACCTGCTTTGTTCTGGTTTTTCGGGCGGCGTCACGGTCAGAGGCGAAGGCCGGCGTACAGTTGAAGTGAGGAATCGATATGGCTAAAAGAAGTCATCCCAGGAGAGGCTCTCTCGCCTATTCGCCCCGCAAGAGAGCAAAGTCTGAAACGGCCAGGATATCGTCTTGGCCCGAAATCAGCGAAGGCCCTAGAATTCAGGATTTCGCAGGGTACAAAGCGGGAATGACCCACGCCCTGATGGTGGATTACAGGAAGCACAGCAACACCTCTGGCATGGAGGTCCAGACCCCGGTCACCGTTATAGAAGTGCCCCCCATGAGGGTCGCAGGCGTGCGGTTCTACGAGAACACCAGTTATGGCCTCAGGACCATTACCGAGGTGTGGGCAAAGAAGCAGGACAAATACCTCAGCAGGAGGCTGCCCGTGCCCAGAAACCCCGACATGTCCCGCCTGAACGATATCGACCCTGCGGAAGTCGATGAGGTCAGATTAATAGTATATACTCAGCCCTCCAAGCTCACCGGTGTGCCGAAGAAGGTCCCCGATGTCATGGAGATGAGGATCGGCGGCGGAAGCATCCCCGAGAGGATCGAGTACGCCAAGGAGAAGCTCGGGAAGGAGCTCAAGATAGAGGACTTCGTATCCCCGGGCCACATGGTGGATGTCATATCCGTCACCACGGGCAAGGGCTTTACCGGCCACAGGAAGAGGTGGGGCGTGAAGCTCCTTAGCCACAAGAACAGCAAGCATAGAAGGATGATAGCCACCCTCGGCCCCAAGTCCCCGGGATATGTGAGACCGACCGTTCCGCAGGCGGGTCAGAAGGGCTATCACCAGAGGACCGAGTTCAACAAGAGGGTGCTCAAGATCGGAAAGGCTCCCACCAAGGATTCGGACGATATAAACCCGAAGGGAGGCTTCATCAACTACGGTCTGGTAAGGAACCCCTATGTTCTGATACACGGCTCCGTGCCGGGCCCCTCCAAGAGGCTCGTTAGAATGAGAGACCCCATAAGGTTCCATGGGAAGCCGGTGGACAGCGTGGACATCCCGTATGTTTCCACAGAGTCCCAGCAGGGAGATTGAGGTGATTTGAATGGTTAAGAAGGTTGCTAAGGTTAAGAAAGGCGAGTTCCCTGTTTACTCAGCCGAAGGGAAGGTTTCGGGTTCCGTAGCCGTTCCCGCGGTGTTCCATACCCCCTTCCGCCCGGATCTCATTCACAGGGCGGTGGTCGCCGTTGAGAGTCACGACAGACAGCCCTATGGCCCGTCTCCCGGTGCCGGCATGAGACATGCGGTCTCCACATGGGGGAAGGGCAGAGGCGTGGCGAGGGTTCAGCGCCTCACGCAGGGTAACAGCGCGGCGGAGTCTCCCAACAATGTGGGCGGCAGAAGGGCGCACCCGCCAAAGGTTGAGAAATCGTACTACAAGAGATTCAACAGGAAGGAGATGGCTTTCGCAAGGGCCTCCGCTCTGGCTGCCGCTTCCGACCCGGAAATGGTGAGGAGAAGGGGGCACAGGTTCTCCGAGAAGATAAAATTCCTCCCGATAGTGGTTGATGATTCAGTACTGGAGATAGAGGCCACCGCAGACGCGATCGAGTTCCTCGATGCCGTGGGCATCTACGACGATGTGATACGCGCCAAGGAAGGCAGGCACATCAGGGCGGGCCGCGGCAAGATGAGAGGCAGGCGGTACAGGGTGCCGAGGAGCATTCTGTTCGTCATAGATACGGAAAAGCCGCTTGCAAGGGCCGTTCGGAACCTCCCCGGTGTTCAGGTTGTCCCGCCTCAGAGGTTAGGAGCATCCGATCTAGCACCCGGCGGAGATCCCGGCCGCCTGCTCGTGATGAGCGAGGATGCGGTGAAATACTTCGGAGGTGGTTCTGAATGAGGAATCCGCACGCAGTACTCCTTCACCCCTATGTAACGGAAAAGACCATGAACCACATGGTGGGTACGAAGGTTCAGGATTACAAGGACGGAAACAGACTGGAGTTCATCGTGAGACGGGACGCTACCAAGCCCGAGATAAAGAGGGCCTTCGAGGAGATCTTCGAGGTTGAGGTGGAGAGCGTCAGAACGATGATACTGAAGGATGGGAAGCATGCCATAATAAAGTTGAAGCCGGAGTATTCGGCTGAGGATATCGGCATGCGCATAGGAATATTCTGAGGTGATCTCATGGGTAAGCGTATAATCCCCCAGAGAAGAGGCCGCGGCGGCATGCAGTACAGGTCTCCCGGTCATACCCACAAGGGCGTGATAAGGCACCCCCCCATCGAGGGGAAGAAGGGTGTGGTGGTCGATCTGATCCATGACCCCGGCAGGATAGCCCCGCTTGCGAAGGTTTCCTACGAAGGAAAGATCTATCTCCAGCTGGCGGCGGACGGCATCTCCGTGGGCGACGAGGTCTCCGTGGGGGTTCCCGGCGACATAAAGGCCGGAAGCACCATTGCTCTGGGATTGATTCCCGAGGGTACCACAGTATTCAATATAGAGAAGCAGCCCGGCGACGGGGGGAAGTATGTGAGAGGGGCCGGTACCGGCGCTCTTGTCATCACTCAGGGCGTCAAGACCAATGTCCGAATGCCCTCCGGCGAGCTGAAGATGTTCGACCCGAAGTGCAGGGCCACCATCGGCTTTGTTGCGGGGAGCGGGCATCTGGACCGCCCGCTTGCGAAGGCCGGAAAGAAGTATCATGCTTATAAGAGAAAGAGCAAGGCCCATCTGAAGGTGAGCGGTGTGGCCATGAATGCGGTTGATCACCCGCACGGCGGAGGTGCGCATCAGCATGTTGGTATTCCCAGCACTGTTTCGAGAAACGCACCGCCCGGAAGGAAGGTGGGTCAGCTGTCTCCCAAGAAGAGGAGCGGTAAGAAGAACAGGAGGATGAAGTAATGGCGCGAAGGACCAAGAAGACTGCAACATCGGCGAAGGCGGCCAGAAGGCGTTCGAGGAAGCTGAAGAGCAGCATTCAGGCAAGGAAGAAGAAGGAGTTCACATACAGGGGATACACTCTGGATGAGCTTAAGGCCATGCCGGTGGATGAGGTTATCGGACTGATGACCGCCAGAGTCAGGCGCTCTTACAGGAGAGGTTTCAACCCGGAGGAGCAGGCATTCCTCGAGAGGATAAGGAAGACCAAAGGCGTTGTGAAGACCCACAGAAGGGAGATGGTCATCCTTCCCGAGTTCGTGGGCAGGAAGATCGCTGTCTATAACGGAAAGGAGTTCCACGAGTTCGAGGTGGTTCCCGAGATGATCGGCCATTACCTCGGCGAGTTTGCCCCTACGAGACGGTCGGTCAAGCACTCCGGACCGGGTGTGGGTGCAACGAGGTCATCCAAGTTCATGCCGCTGAAGTAAGGTGATATCATGGCAGGTTATACAGTTAAGGATTACGACCCGGATGTGAGCTCCCGTGCCCTTATGATAGAGGCGGACATATCGCCCAAGCACGCTGTGGAGCTGTGCAGAGCGTTGAGAGGTATGATGGTGGAGGACGCTCTGGAGTTCCTCGATGATGTCATTGCGCTGAAGACCCCGGTTCCTTTCAGGCGGTATAACAAGAGGGTCGCTCACCAGAAGGGTGTCGGTCCCGGCCGCTTCCCGGAGAAGGCTGCGAGGGCCATTAAGAAGACGATAGAGAGCGCAAAGAACAACGCCGAGTTCGACGGAAAGGATCCGGACAGCATGTACATATCCACGATATCCGCATCCCGGGGACGGGTGACCGAGGGTTATATCCCGAGGGCGCACGGCCGTTCCACCCAGTTCAATCACGAAACGGTGAATATAGAGGTGATAATAACTTTGACGGAAGAGGAGGAGTGACTGCATGGCTAACGAAAGAAAATTCATAAGCGAGAATGTTCGGCGACTGCTCCTTAAGGAGTACCTGAGAGAACAGGTCAGCAGGGCAGGTTTCGGTGGTCTTGACATTCAGAGGACTCCTCTCGGAACCCGTGTTAAGCTGATAATAGAGCGCCCCGGTCTCGTGATCGGCAAGAGGGGCGGTGCGATTCGCGACCTCACCACCGCTCTGGAGAACAAGTTCAGTTTTGACCACCCCCAGATTGAAGTGGAGGAGGTGAAGAACCCGAGCCTCAATGCACAGATAATGGCCTATAAGCTGGCGGAATCCCTCGAGAGAGGGTGGCACTTCAGAAGGGCCGGCCACTCCACCGTGAGGCGGATAATGGAGGCCGGTGCCGTGGGATGTCAGGTGGTCCTTTCCGGGAAACTCACAGGCCAGAGGCACAGGGTCGAGAAGTTCAAGCAGGGTCACATCAAGTTCTGCGGAGAGCCCCGCGTCCAGTGGGTCGAGGAGGGCTTTGCCATAGCCACCGTCAAGCTCGGCGTGATCGGCGTGAAGGTTCAGATAACCCACCCTGACACGAAGCTTCCCGATGAGATAACCGTTTACGACTCCATCCCCGAGGAGAAGGAGGAAACCCCGGAACCCGAGGCGGAGCCTGCGGAGAAGCCGAAAGAGGAGAAGAAGGCCAAGAAGAGCCGCTCCTCCAAGAAGAAGTCCGAAAAGGCGGAAAAGAAGGAGGAGCAGGCGGAGACCGCTCCCAAGGAGGAGGCTAAGGTGGAGGAGGCCGAACCCGTTGCTGAGGAGAAGGCGGCCGAGGAGAAATCCGAGGAGCCAGCCGCGCCAGTTCAGGAAACATCCGCCGAGCCCGCCCCGCAGAAGGAAGGGGCGCCTCCGTCCGAAGATGGGGCAAAGGCTCCGGAGCCGGAGAAGGAAAGCGAGCCCGAGGTGCCGGAACCGCCGCAGAAGGAGGAAGCCGCCAAAGAGGATGCGGCAGAGAGCGAGTCAAAGGATTCTCAGGACGATAAAGTAGAGGGAGGTGAAGCCGATGCCAGTGCTGAAAAGCAGTGAGATACGGGAAATGACCCCTGAAGAGAGGAAGAAGAAGCTGCAGGAGATGAGAGACGAGCTCATGCACGAGAGGGGCGTTTCGTCCATGGGCGGAGCCCCTGCCAATCCGGGAAGGACAAGGGTCCTGAGAAGAACGATCGCAAAGATACTGACAATACAGAAGGAGGATAGTCAATAATGGCCAAAATATGCCCAGTCTGCGGACTGCCCGAGGAACTGTGTGTTTGCGAGGAGATAGCGAGAGAACAGCAGAATATAAAGATATACACCGATCGAAGGAGGTATGGAAAAATGGTTACCGTTGTGGACGGAATAGACTCCGCCGATATCAACATCGACGACCTTGCCAGAACCCTCAAGACCAAGTGTGCGTCCGGGGGAACGGTGAAGGACGGAAGGATTGAGCTGCAGGGTGACCATAAGAGGAAGGTGAAGGCTGTTCTCGAGGAGATGGGCTTCAGCGTGGAGGTGAGATGATGTTCGAGAAGGAACTCTTCATTGGAAGGCGCCTGATACAGGTGAGGTCCAGACATCCTCCTTACGAGAGAATAAAGGGAATAATAGTGGACGAGACCATGAAGACACTGACCGTCGATACGGGCGGCCGCGAGGTGATAATCCCCAAGGCCGGAAACTCCTTTAACATGGACTTCGGCGGGAAGGCCGCATGGATCGAAGGCAGGCGTGTGATGTATCGTCCGGAAGACAGGATTAAGAAGGTTAAATAGAGTGGTGATCAGATGGTTAAGAGGATAATCAAGAGAAAGCCGGAAACGGTGGCCAGGAAGAACATAAAGACCAGGGACATCGGGATAGATGTGAAGCCGCCGGCACGGTTGTGTGCAGACGATAACTGCCCCTTCCACGGAACGCTTCCGGTGAGGGGTGTTATGATCGATGGGATAGTCGTTTCCGCCAGGATGAATCGCTCCGTGGTGGTGGAGAAGGAGTATTCCCACTTTATAAAGAAGTACGAGAGGTACGAGAAAAGGACCCGGAGATACCTCGCTCATGCCCCGCCGTGCATGGACATATCTCCCGGTTCCCATGTGAAGATAATGGAATGCCGCCCGCTCAGCAAGGAGATATCCTTCGTTGTAGTGGAGGCAAGGGAGTGATACCATGAAGGGAATAGCCGGAAAGCAGACAAGAGGCCTTACCACATCCTCCAGGGTGGATTGTGTGGATAACACGGGCGCAAAGGTCGTGGAGATAATCGCGGTTCCCAAGTGGCACGGCACTGCCAGACGGTATCCGTCCGCAGGCGTGGGAGACATGCTCATGGTTTCCGTGAAGAAGGGGACTCCCGAGATGAGGAGGCAGATACTGAATGCGGTCATCGTCCGCCAGAGGCGGCCTTTCAGGAGGCCAGATGGGACCATGGTGCGTTTCGAGGACAATGCGGTGGTTATCGTGAACGACCGCGGCGAGACCAAGGGTTCCGAGATAAAGGGGCCCGTTGCAAGGGAGGCCGCGGAGAGGTGGCCGAGGATAGCGGCCACGGCGTCTATAATAGTGTGAGGTGTTAAGAATGGTTACCACACAGGCCAGAAAACAGAGGAAAGCGCTCTTCAACCTTCCGAACCACAGGAGGCAGAAGCAGATAGTGGCGCATCTCAGCCCCGAGCTTCGAGAAAAATACGGAAGGCGCAGCATCCCGGTCAGGGTGGGCGATACCGTGGAGGTCATGAGGGGCGAGAGCGAGATCATCGGCTTTGAAGGGAAGGTCTCTGCCGTGTTCACCGACGAGAGAAGGATCGCCATCGAAAGCCTCACCATGGCCAAAGCGGACGAGAAGCAGGTGAGCAGGAAGATACACCCGTCCAATGTCATGATTACTAAACTGGACCTCTCCGACAAGAAGAGACGCCAGAAACTGGAAAAAGCTAAGGAGGATTGAATATGAGTCATGTTAAGCGTCTTGCAGCACCACCCACATGGCATCTGGAAAGGAAGAAGCACAAGTGGGCGATCAGGTCCGCACCGGGGCCGCACCCGTTCAGGAGGAGCGTTCCTCTGGGCGCTGTGATAAGGGATCAGCTCCATCTGTGCGACACGCTCTCGGAGGCTAGACGGATCATCGGATCCAGAAAGGTTCTGGTGGACGGCAGGCATCCCCGCGATTACAAGTTCCCCGTGGGCGTGATGGATGTCGTCAGCTTCCCGGATTTGAAGGAGAACTATCGGATGCTTCTGGACACCCACGGCAGGTTGAAGCTCGTGAGGTTGAAGGCGGGAGAGGAGACATGGAAGCTCGTCCGCATAGAGAACAAGACCACCGTGAGGGGTGGAAAGACCCAGCTGAACCTCCATGACGGCAGAAACATCCTGCTGGACAGCAATCAGTATAAGACTGGTGATGTGCTCAAGATCTCGGTCCCCGAGCAGAAGATAATAGAGAGCTATCCCTTCCAGCCCGGAAGCGTGGCCCTGATGCTCGGTGGTGCGCACGCCGGTACCACTGCAAGGATAAAGGAGATAGAGGTCAAGAGAAACCCCGCCCCCAATGTGATAATAATGGACGAAGGGTTCGGGACAACGAAGCCCAATGTGTTCGTTGTGGGCAAGGATTCCGCCGTCATATCGCTCTATCAGGAGGTGATTGAGTGAGCGAGGGGAAGGAGTCGCCCATGAGGGAGATACGCCTCTTCAAGGTCGTTGTCAACATCGGCGTGGGCGAGGCCGGCGAGCGCCTTCAGAAGGCGGAACAGGTGCTGGAGATGGTCACGGGTCACAAACCGGTCAGGACCATATCCAAGACGACGAACCGGGACCTCGGCATTCGAGCCGGCATGCCCATAGGCTGCAAGGTGACCCTGAGAGGGAAGGATGCGGAGGAGTTCGTGAAGAAGGCCTTATGGATAAGGGAGAACAAGGTGAACGACTATTCATTCGACCCGGAGGGGAACCTCTCCTTCGGGCTTAACGATTACACGGATTTCCCGGAGATGAAGTACGACCCGGAGATAGGGATATTCGGAATGGATATATCCGTGGTGCTGGAGCGCCCCGGCTTCTCTGTCAAGAGGAGGAGGATTGCAAGGCGCCGCATACCGCACCACCACAGGATAACGAAGGAGGAGGGTATCGCCTTCTTTAAAGAAAGATTCAGCGCAGAGGTGATTGAAGAATGAAGCCTGAAAAGAAATTCGGAAGAAAGGATGGTTGCGACCGTTGCGGGAGAAAGAGGGGCATCGTGAGACGCCACGGCCTGCATCTCTGCAGACAGTGCTTCCGGGAGATCGCTCCCGAGATCGGTTTCAAGAAGTATTCGTGAGGTGATTTCGTGCAACATGATCCTTTGAATGATGCCCTTTCCGTGATAAGAAACGCTGAAAGGGCCGGTAAGGGCGAGTGTCTCATCAGACCGTCGTCGAAACTCATGGGCCGGATACTGAAGGTTATGCAGGACCACGGCTACATCGAGGAGTTTGAATACATAGAGGACGGCAGGTCCGGAATGTTCCGCGTTGGTCTCAAGGGGGTTATAAACAACTGCGGTGTGATAAAGCCCAGATTTGCGGTTAAGAAGAGCGAGATAGAGGGACTGGAGTCCAGATACCTCCCTGCTCAGAACTTCGGCCTTATAATCCTGACCACCAACAAGGGGGTCATATCGAACAACGAGGCCAAGAAGCTGGGCGTCGGGGGAAAACTTCTGGCGTATGTGTATTGAGGTGTTAACATGGCAAATGCAGGTTCCATAGAATACGAGATCGAGCTCCCCGAGGGGCTCACTGCGACTCTGGATGGCGGCCTTCTCACCATAAAGGGGAAGAACGGCTCGCTTTCCAGGGATTTCACGCACCCCAAGATACGCATATCTCTGGAGGGGAAGGTCATTCGCCTGAAGGTCGAGCTCCCCCGGAAGAAGGAGAAAGCCCTCATCGGCACATACAATGCCCATATCAACAATATGATAAAGGGACTCACCGAAGGCTTCGAGTACCGCCTCAAGATCGTCTATTCCCACTTCCCCATGAAGGTTTCGACCAAGGGGGATTATGTGATTATAGAGAACTTCGAGGGGGAGAAGAGCCCGAGGAAGTCCAGAATCATGCCCGGGTGCAAGGTGAATGTGAAAGGAGATATCGTGACCGTCACTGGGATCGACAAGGAGGCCACGGGTCAGACCGCTGCGAACATAGAGCGCGCCACCCGCATAAAGGGCTTCGATGTCAGGGTCTTCCAGGACGGAATTTATATTACGGAGAAGCTGTGAGGTGTTATGTATGGTTGAAAAGAAGGACGGTGCACCGGTGGATGATGTGGAAGACGATGATATTGACATAGACCTTGACTATCTCCTCGAAGAGGGGCTGGAGGCTGCCGAAAAGGAGAAGAAGCCGGCGAAGAAAGCCCCTGCAAAGTCGGCAAAGTCGCCTCAGCCCAAGAAAAAGAAGGCCGTGGCCGAGAAGAAGGAGGACGAGAAGCCCGCTGCCAAGGCGGAAGCACCTACCGCCCCCGCCAAGAAGGAGGCCAAACCCGCGAAAGCAAAGCAGGTCAAGAAGGCGGAGGAGAAGAAGTCTTCCGAGGCACCGGCAAAGAAGACCACGGACAAGAAGGATGATAAGCCCTCCCCCAAGAAGAAGGAGACCGCCAAGAAGGAGAAGAAGAGCGCTCCCAAGAAGGCTGAGGAAAAGCCCAAGGAGGAGGTTCTCGTGGTGGAGGACGAGGAAGAGGAGGGCGCATATGTGGCCAAGCTGAAACCCGCCCTTCCTGACGATGTGCAGGCGGCCCTCAGAGAGCGCGCCTATCGGAAGAAGAGGATGCCTCACTTCAGGCGGCAGGAATGGTTCAGGTACAAGAGGCTCGGAACCTCCTGGAGGAGGCCCAGAGGCCTTCAGTCCAAGATGAGGAGGCACTTCAAGTACAGGCCCAATGTCGTTTCCATAGGATACGGGACGAACAGGCTGGCGAGGAACCTGCACCCGTCCGGCTTCGAGGAGGTCCTTGTTTACAGGCCCCTTGATCTGGAAGGGATGGATCCCACGCTTCAGGCGGCCCGGATCGGTCACAGCGTCGGGAGCAGGAAGAGAGAGATGATAGAGAAGCGTGCCAAGGAGCTTGGCATCCGCGTGCTCAACAGGAGTGGATAACATGGCTGACCTCAAGAATCAGAGGCGCATGGCCGCCGAGATACTCAAGTGCGGTGAAAACCGGATCTGGATGGACCCCACCCGGGAGGAAGAGATAATCGACATGATCACCAGAGCGGATATCAGAACAGCCATAAACTCCGGTGTCATTCGGAAAAAGCAGAAGAAGGGCATCTCCCGCGGCAGAGCCAGAGCACAGGCCCACCAGAAGAAGAACAGGAAGCAGGTGGGCCACGGAAGCAGGAAGGGCAGAGGCACGGCCAGATATCCCCGGAAGAGGAGATGGATAAACACGATCCGCCCCATCCGCGCCACTCTGCGCGAGCTCCGGGACAGCGGCGAGATTGACAGGCATGTGTACAGAATGTATTATATGAGAGCGAAGGGCGGCATGTTCAGAAGCCGATCTCACCTTATCTCTCACATGAAGGTGGAAGGACACCTCAAATCCTCGGAGGAGGAGTGAGCATGGCGAAAGGACCGAGATACAAGGTTCCGTTCAGACGGAGACGCGAAGGGAAGACGGATTACAGGCGCAGAGCGAACCTGCTTAAAGGAGAGGTTCCGAGGGCCGTTGTGAGGATAACGAACACACAGACCATCGTTCAGATGGTGGAGTTCCGCATGGAAGGAGATGTAGTGCTTGCCAGTGCGGTTTCCCGTGAGCTTCTGAAGATGGGCTGGAAGGGTGCGCATTCGAATACGACCGCGGCGTACCTCACTGGCTATCTTGCGGGCAAACGCGCTCTTAAAGCGGGGATCGAAGAAGCCGTGCTGGACATCGGTCTTAAGGCCAAGGTTCACGGCTCCAAGACCTTCGCCGCCATGAAGGGCATGGTGGACGCGGGGCTTTACATTCCCCACGATGATTCGGTCCTTCCTTCGGATGACAGATTGAACGGTGAGGCCTTCGGTGAAGGGGTTGTCTCTTCATACAAGGCGGTTATGTCGAAACTGGAGAGTGAGTAAATGGATTGGGTTCCCAAAACAGAACTTGGACGGCTGGTATTCGAGGGCAAGATAACCACCATGAGCGATGCTCTTGCCACCAGACTTCCGCTGAGAGAGCCGGAGATTGTGGATATTCTGCTCCCCGATCTCATGGACGAGGTCCTCGATATCAACATGGTTCAGAGGATGACCGACTCCGGACGAAGGGTCAGGTTCGCTGCAACTGTCGTGGTGGGAAACGGCGACGGTTTCGTTGGCCTTGGCCGCGCGAAGGGGAAGGAGGTCGGTCCGACCATACGGAAGGCCATCGACGTGGCCAAGCTCCAGATGATCGAGATAAAGAGAGGTTGCGGGTCGTGGCAGTGCGGCTGCGGCCAGCCCCATTCGCTTCCGTTCGAGGTTCGGGGAAAATCGTCTTCCGTCGAGGTCTTTCTTAAACCCGCTCCCAGAGGGACCAGCCTTGCTACCGGAGATATATCCAAGAAGATCCTCACACTCGCGGGGATACAGGATGTCTGGGGGATGACCAAGGGGCACACGAAGACCACGGTCAACTATGCGTTTGCCGTCTTTGACGCCCTCAAGAGAACGATAGATATGCGCGTCACCGAGGACCAGATACTGGAGCTGAACATAGCGTCCGGTCCGGTCGGCATCCACACCACCGAGGTGGACACGGAGCAGATTGAGGATATCATGCCCGATGCCGAGAAGCCGAAGGAAGAGGCTCCGAGAGGGCGCGGCAGGAGACGCGGTGGCGGCTCTGCCGGCAGAAGAGGCGGCGGCTCCGGCGGAGGCAGGAAGAGGTGATTGGAATGGCGTTTGCGGTTATATTCATAAGAGGAAAGATAAATTCGAAAAAGGGTGTCGGAGATACTCTGGCAATGCTCAATCTCCACAAGAAGCACCACTGCACGGTCATTCCCGATACTCCCGCGTACAGGGGGATGCTGCAGAAGGTGAAGGATTATGTCACATGGGGCGAGGCCTCTCCGGAGATGCTGGCCCGTCTCATACTTGAGCGGGGAAGACTTGAGGGAAATGTGCCGGTTACCGAGGCCTACATCAAGGAGAACACGAAGTACACATCCGTCCTCTCCTTTGCGAAGGCGGTTTCCAAGGGCGAAGAGAAGCTCACCGCCGTTCCGGGCATGAAGCCGGTTTTCAGGCTCTCCCCGCCGAGGCAGGGTTTCAAGAGCATCAAGAGGCCTTTTGCCGATAAGGGGGACCTCGGATACAGAGGGAAGGAGATTGATGTCCTTCTGGAGAAGATGCTGTGAGGTGAATGATATGGTCAGCAGAACCGAAAAATTCAGAGGAAGACGGACACACGGGCGCGGACACAAGTCGGGCAGAGGAGCCGGCATACGCGGAGGTCGCGGTAATGCCGGGCTGCTGAAGCACAAGTACATGTATGTCATACTCAACATGCCCAATCACTTCGGACGGCACGGATTCAAGAGGCCTCAGAGCGTCGTATCCTCGAATGTCGTGATCAATGTGAATGACATAGAGGAGAGGCTGGAGGAGTATGTTCAGAGCGGTGTCGCGGTGAAGGAGGGAGACCTTTACAGGATAAACCTCACGGAACTCGGATACGACAAACTGCTCGGTACGGGTAAAATAGGCGTTCCCGTGGAGATTACGGTACCCTCAGCCAGTCCCGGTGCCGTGCGGAAGATAGAGGCCGCCGGCGGAAAGGTAATAACGGAGTAATGTTTCACACCCAGAGCGGAACCAGAAAAAGGGGTAGATTCAAATGGCCGAGAAAGAGAAGAGCTATCTTTACAAACTGAAGCCCATAATAGACAGGATGCCCGCGGTTACGAAGCCGGAGGGGCATGTGGTTTTCAGGAAGAAGATGATGTGGGTGATTCTCACCCTTATCCTCTACTTCGTGATGACCAATGTGATGCTTTACGGGCTTGACGAGTCCGAGACCATAGATCTTTTTGCGAGTTACAGAGCCATAATGGCAGGAGCGCAGGGCTCCCTCATGCATCTCGGTATAGGCCCCATAGTCACAGGTTCCATTATCATGCAGCTGTTCACAGGTGCCAAGATCATAAAACTGGATCTGGCCGACGACGAGGACCAGGCCATATATCAGGGCACTCAGAAGTTGCTCGTCATAATCATGATATTCGTCGAGGCCATCCCGCAGGTCTACGGCTATCTTGTCCCGTCGGATACCTTCATAGCGAACCTTGACGGTATCTGGGCGGGTCACGGGGACGGGCTTGCCAAGACGATAATCGTGGTCGAACTCTTCGTGGGCTCCTATCTCGTATTCCTCATGGATGAGGTCGTATCGAAATGGGGCCTCGGAAGCGGTATCAGTCTGTTCATCGCGGCGGGAGTGGCTCAGGCCTCGTTTACCGGGACTATCAACTTCGTAGCAGTTGATCCAACCCAGCCCTTCAGCGTGAGCAATCCGCCCACCGGTACGATTCCCAAGACCATATATCTGTTTCAACACATGTCAGCCGGGCAGCTGGCCAGCGGAGGCTATGAACGGATATTGATACAGAACCCAAATCCTGTCATTGCGCTTCTGGGAACCCTGATAATCTTCTTCTTCGTGGCGTATGCGGAATCGAGCAGAATCGAGCTTCCGTTATCGCACGGAGAGGCAAGGGGTGCAAGGGGTCGGTATCCAATAAAGCTGATTTACGCATCGAACATCCCCGTTATACTGATGTCCGCCCTGCTTGCGAACATAAGCATGTTCTCCATGCTCTTCTGGTCCCACCCGTCCATGAGCAAGTTCCCGATACTGGGGCATAACTGGATACTGGGTGCGTACGAGGCGGGCTCCACCCGGCCCATAGCAGGTATAGCGTATTACACCTCCACGATAAGGGGTGTGGGTGACTGGTTGTTGCCCCTCGTGAATCCGGCCTATTCTTCCATGCTGGGCACTCACACGCAGTTGCAGCTTCTGATCCATGTGATCGTGTTCGTGGGTTTGATGGTGTTTGGCTCCATGGTCTTTGCGAAGTTCTGGATTGAGACGACGAACATGGGCCCGGAGGCGGTGGCGGAGCAGATTATGAATCAGGGCATGCAGATCCCCGGTTTCAGAAGGGAGCCCAAGGTCCTCAAGAGGGTCCTTGAGAGGTATATACCTGTGGTTACCGTGTTGAGCGGTGCCGTCGTCGGCATACTTGCGGCGGGCGCGGATCTCATCGGAACCGTGGGGAACACCAGCGGTACCGGTGTGCTGCTGGCCGTCGGTATTATGATACAGTTCTACGAGGCCATGGGTCGCGAGCAGATGATGGAGATGCACCCGGTCCTCAGAGGAATGCTCGGAGGTCAATGATGTCTCCAGAACCCCCTTCTTCTCCCCAAACCCCTGCGTCAGCCAGTTCCACCCTATTGATGATGCTGAGCTTCATGCTCGTTCTCCTGATGATGTTCGATTCCGCAACGCGGGACGGTGTCTCGGCCCTCATGAACGGGCTTCTCTACCCTCTCGTCGGGTTCGGCGGCAGGTATCCGGTATTCACACTGATAGCGGCGGGACTTCTGATGACCACCATCACCACGCTCATCCGCAATCACACCACGGACTGGGTTCAGATGGCAGAGAATCAGGAGAAGATGTCCGCCTTCAACAAGGAGTTGAGGGAGGCCAGATTGGCAGGGAACACCAAAAAGGTGGACAGGCTGATGAAGATACAGCCGGAGGTGATGCAGATGTCCATGGAGGCCTCCAGTTCCCAGATGAAGATGATGCCCATAACCATGCTGGTGGCAATTCCCATATTCTTCTGGATATCGTATTTCATCTACACAGAGGCGTCTTCCGTCATATTCTCCGTTCCGTGGGAATACAACGCTCATCTCACCTCCACTCATGTTCTCCCCAACTGGATTCTTCTGTACTCGCTTATCAGCACTCCCGTCGGACAGATTCTGCAGAGAGGGCTGAAGTATATCGATTTCAGCAGGAGGCTGGCAGAGCTGGAGGGTGATGGTCGTGATCCTGAGCATTAGCGGCCCTCCCGGCAGCGGAAAGACCACCCTTGCTGAGATCATTTCTGAGAGACTGGGGCTTGAGCTGATCCTTACCGGCAGGATTTTCAGGGATATGGCCGCACAGAGGGAGATGAGCCTCTCGGATTTCGGGGCCTATGCGGAGGAGCATCCCGAGGTGGATATCGAACTGGACAGGCGCGTGGTGGACGCTGTCAGGGAACGGGCCGAACAGGGGAAATCCCTCCTTGTGGAAGGGCGCCTTGCGGGTTTCATGCTTTACAGAGCGAACATCCCTTCGTTCAAGATATATGTCACCGCCTCGCAGGAGGTGCGGGCAGAGCGGATTCGGAAGAGAGAGGGCGGCGATATCGCTGAGATAATGCATGAAATGGCGGCAAGGGAGGAATGCGAGAGGGAGCGCTATCTCTCGGTGTATTCCTTCGACATAAGGGATATGAGCATATACGACCTTGTTCTGGATTCCTCGGACATGGGCGTGGAAGAGGTTGCGGCCCGCGTCCTTACAGCGGTGGAGGAGTGGAGTCCATGAACACGAAGGAGCTCGTCACCAGGAATTCGAATCCTGTTCTGGAGGGATACGGCATCGCTCCCGATAGGAGGGCGCTGGAAGAACTTCTCTCCCTCGGCGTCGTGGTGATAGACAAGCCGTCCGGCCCCACATCCCATCAGGTGGCCGCGTGGACCAGGGACATCCTCTCCACGATTGCCCCGGTCGATAAGGCCGGCCACGGCGGAACGCTGGACCCATCGGTAACCGGAGTTCTCCCTGTGGCCCTGGGCAGAGCGGTCAGAGGAATCGACAGCATCCTCCTCGGAGGGAAGGAGTACATCGCCATACTTCGGCTCCATTCGGCCGTTGAGGAGGCCAGAATTCGCTCGGTCTTTCGGGAGTTCGTAGGTGACATCTATCAGATACCTCCAGTCCGCTCGTCCGTGAAGAGGGAGATGCGCGTGAGGCGCATATATGCCCTGGACATCCTCGAGATCGACGGCCGCGATGTACTTTTCCGTGCGGAGACTCAGGCAGGGACATACATACGGACCCTCTGCGTCGACATAGGCGCTGCCCTCGGTGTGGGGGGGAACATGCAGGAGCTCAGGAGGATAAGGACCGGCCCGTACGGCGAGGAGCGGGCGGTAACGCTTCAGCGCCTGAGGGATGCCGTGGAGAGGTATGGCCAGAGCGGGGACGAGAAGGAGCTCAGGGAGATGATCCTGCCTGTGGAAACCCTCTTTTCGCACATGAAGTCGGTCGTACTGAAAGATACCGCGGTGGATTCCGTATCTCACGGTGCCGACCTCTCAATCCCGGGAATTCACATGCTTTCGAGGGGGATAAAGAGAGGGGAACGGGTCGCGATTTATACCGCAAAGGGAGAGATCGTCGCGATAGGCACCGCAAAAATGGATGCGGAGCGCATTCTGGCCCGGTCGTCGGGTCTTGCAGTGGAAACGGAAAGGGTTTTCATGGAACCGGGAACATATCCTTCTGTATGGTAGCTCTCCACCGAAACTTATTATAACTACCGGTGCTATAATCTCCCGCTCAAAAGCGAAGGTGTATAGAGATGGGACTGCTTGACTCACTTGTTGACAGAGAGAAGCGAAACCTTTCCCGGCTCCAGAAGATGGGAGAGAAAATAGCTTCCCTCATACATGACGGACGGATGAACGATGCCGCGGAGACCGCAGGCAAGGCCATAGACTTCATAAACAAGAATACCGTGAAGGTGTCGCCCACCCACCGCAAGGATTTCTCGCTCGCCATAAGCTCCATAGGGGACTATCTGAGGCAGCTCGGCATGGGAAGGGAATCGGAAGAGGTTCTCGCCAGAGCCATTCGGCTGGACCCCGGAAACCCCCATGCAAGGCATCAGCGCGCCATGACCCTTGCGGTCCTCAACCGGGTGGAGGAGGGGCTGGCCGAGGTGGAGAAGGCCATCGAAATAGACCCCGGGAGGAAGGAGTTCTGGAGCACGCGCGGGCGGCTTTACGAGATGATAAAGAACGATAAAGAGGCGGTCCGTTCCTATGAAAAGGTGGTCGAGATCGACCCGGATGATGTGGAGCACTACGACAGGCTTCTCAGATACAGGCCCCACGACAGGGAACTTCTCACGAAGAAAGGGATTGCTCTTTCCAGAACGAGGAGATTCTCCGAGGCGGTTGCCGTCTTCGATTCCGCTCTGGAGAGGTACTCCAACGACAAGGTTCTCTGGGTGAACAAGGCCCTCGCCCACAACGCACTGGGCCAGATGGAGGAGGCGGTCAAGGGGCTGAATGTCGCTCTCAAGATCGACCCGAACGATGTATTCGTTCTTCACAACAAGGCGCTCATACTCAGAAGGATGGGGAACACCACCGGTGCCCTTGACGCCTACAACGAGGTGGTCAAGAAGGACCCGGGTAACCCCGCTCTGTGGGCCGAGAGGGGAGAGATCCTCATGTCGATGAGAAGGTTTGAGGATGCGGCGGTATCCTTCGACAGAGCCCTTGAGCACGACCCGAAGATGCTGAAGGCGCTGGTGATGAAGAAGGACGCGCTGAAGGAGCTTGGCCGGGATGTGGAGATGGTGGAGACATGCGACAGAATACTCGCACTGGACCCGCAGAACCTTCAGGCCCATATCGACAGGGGGATCGGGATGGCCTCCATCGGCCGGCACAGCGAGGCCATATCCTCGTTCAACGCGGCGCTTTCCATACAGCCCGGTAACTCTTCCGTTCTCCTTCTCAAGCTCGCGTCCCTGGTGGAGATGAACAGGTACGAGGACATAGTTCAGGTGAGCGACGAGATTCTGAAGATAGACCATTCCGACGAGGAGGCGCTCACACAGAAAGGGATCGCTCTCTATAACCTCGGCAGGTACGAGGAGGCCACGAGAACCTTCGACAGAGCGCTGAAGGTCAATCATTTCTCCCTCCCTGCACTGATATACAAGAAGGAGAGCTTGAAGCACCTCGGCCGTGATTCTGAGATTATACGCGTCTCCGACAGGATAATGGAGATGGCGGATGACGACGAGCTGCCGGATGTCCCGGCGGAGGACCTCAAACGCGCGGCTCAGGACAGGGGGATCGCCCTTGACCGGCTCGGCAGGGTGGAGGAGGCCATTGCCTCTTACAAGTACGCTCTGGAGATCGACCCTGAGGATGCGGAGCTCCTCTCCGATATCGGCCTTGCCCTTTACAAGATGGACAGGCCGGAAGAGGCGCTCGAGTACTTCGAAAAGGGGATCGCCATAGACCCGGAGCATCCCATTCTATGGAAGATGAAGGCGGAGAGCCTGCTCGTTCTCGGAAGATTGAACGATTCTCTGGAGGCGTTTGACAGGGGCGTGCAGATGGACCCGTCTGACGCGGACATGTGGTATCATCGGGGCTCGGTCCTTCACGAGCTTCAGCGGTTCGAAGAGGCGGTCATCAGCTACGACAAGGCCCTGGAGCTGAACCCGAAGGCGGACCGGATATGGTACGACAGGGGTGAGAGCCTTCTCTCCCTTAACCGCTTTCAGGATGCTCTCGAATCCTTCGACCGTGTTATCGAATTGAATCCCGGAGAGCCTCTGGGCTATCTCAAGAAAGGGACCGTTCTCTACGACATGGGGAATCTGGAGGCCGCTCTGGGGATAGTGGATGCGGGTCTGGATATCGCGCCTAAGTCCCTCGACCTTCTGGAACTCAAGAAGGAGGTGCTAAAGGGGAGAAAGGACTATGCTGCCATCGTCCCGGTCTGCGACAGGATAATAAAGATTGCACCGGCCAGCGTCGACGCATGGACGGACAAAGGGGATGCCCTTATGATGCTTGGCCGGCACGACGAGGCGCTGAAATCCTTTGAGCGGGCCCTTGAGTTCAATGAAGGAGACCTCTCTCTTCTGGTGAGGAAGAAGGAGGCTTTGAAACTGATGAACGACTACGAGGGGGTTCTTGATGCCTGCGCCGAGATCCTCAGGGTGGACGATAAGAACAGGGCGGCCATGACCGACATGGGTGCGGCCTTCGAGGCGCAGGGCCGGCTTCACGAGGCGATAAGGAGCTACGAGCGCGCACTGGATGTCGACCCGAGGGATATAATGACGCTGGCCGCACTGGGGAAGGCACATTATCGCAACGGCGATTACAGGAAGGGTATAGAGCAGTTCGACACCATCCTCTCGATAGACCCGAACAACCCGTATGCCTATAACCGCAAGGGTGAAGGGCATCTGAAGCTGGAGGAGGTGAACGCGGCCCTGGATTCTTTCGAAAAGGCCATACAGATACAGCCCGGAACGGTCCAGTTCCTGAACAACAAGGCGAAAGCGCTGGCTGCCATGAGCAACTATACCGAGGCGATGGCCGTTGTGGAAGAGGCACTTTCAAGGGAGCCGAACAACCCCGATTCCCTGGAGCTTGCGGGCCGGCTGCACATGACCATGGGGAACTACGAAAAGGCCCTTGATTTCCTGCATCGCGCAGTAAGGGCCGGGGCTCATGGCTTCGATATCCACAGGTTCATGGGGAAGGCGTACGAGAACCTAGGAAGGAAGAGCGAGGCCCTGGATTCCTACAGGAAGGCTCTGGATGTCATGGGCCCTGTGGATGGCCTGCCTGAGGAAGAGAGGTTGAAGGCGGCGGACATCTGGTACGGCATGGGGATGATCAACACCCAGCTGGAGCAGTTCGGCGATGCGGCCCGCTGTTACGATATGGTGGTTCAGATAGAGCCGGATAACAGGGATGCATGGTACAACCGCGGGGCGATAATGGAGAAGATAGGCGACCTCAACGAGGCCCTTCGCTGTTACGACCGGATTGTGGGCACACATCCCGACGATAAGTTCGCATGGAGCGCAAAAGGGCTTGTGCTTCTGAAAATGAAGGAGTATCAGCAGGCCATAAGGGCATTCGATACCGCTCTCAGGATAGACCCGGAGATGGCAAGTGCTATGGAAGGTCTGGAAGAGGCCAGAAAGGTGGAGAAGGAGGCGGAGATCGAGAAATACGCCCGCTCTCTTCTAGAATTTGAGTACAGGAACAACCGTCCCGTGTCCAGAGAGGAGGCGTTCAGAAGCTGCGGTGTCCCCTATAACTACCTTGAAGAGGTGCTGAGGTACCTGAGGGAAAGGGAGCCCGTGGCCATAAACAACCTCTCTCCCGAGCAGTTCGCCGAGATGGAAGGCCTTTCCCGTGATGTTCTCAAGGCCGCCATGGCCAGCAGTCCCGGCATCGTGAAGTACGGCATAAGGCTGTGCGATATCTCCGTCACCATGCCCGACCTCCCCATTCCGCGGGCAAAGCAGGTGCTGAGCTACATAGAAGCGGTTGATGAGATGCAGATAAATCCGACCATGGTTGAAAAGGAGGTGGAGGACCTTCTGAAGCGGGCCACATATCTCCCACCGGAGAGGCAGACCATTGCAGGCCTCGTTTCAGACCTGAACATAGGGGTCTACAGGGCGAAGCAGGTCACAGCCATGCTCGCATCCCTTCACAGGGACGACGGCACCCAGATGAGGACGGTGGGGACGAAGTCCATAGTGAGCTCGGATTACGAGGCGTATCGCGGCGGAGACAGCGTGCCGAAGGAGAAGTTCGAGGACTACTCCAAACCTCTGGAGTATTCGAGGCCGGTGAACATAGGCGGTACGCCCGCTTCCGGTAATGCCCCCAGTTCCCAGCCGGCCCCTCAGCCATCCGCTCAGATGCCGGTGCATACCGCTCCTCCCGAGCCGCATTCGCATCGGAGGAAGACCCAGTGGGAGAATGTGCGGAGCGCGAGGGAGTACGAGGAAAGGTACGCGCCGGAGCAGCCTGCCATGAAGGAGGCCCCCAAGCCGAAGAAGGCCGAGCCGTACAAGAAGAAGGAGGAAGAAGAGGAGGACCTGACCGGCCGGAGGTGCATATTCCACGGCGAACAGGCCGTGATGAAGTGCCCCAACTGCGGAACCCTGCTGTGCAATGAATGTGTCAGAACGGGAAAGTGCCCGAGGTGCGGAACGCAGGTGGGAGACGGGCCTGTGGGCGGACCGGTGAGCGATGAGGATGATGAGCTACTACTATAATTCTGTAAAGGTGAACGGGTAAAATCCCTGCCAAATTAAAAATCTTTGTAAACCTTCTTACGGTGCCCTATGAAAGTTACTTCTATCCTTTTCTTCTCATCGTCAATATCTGCAACAACTCTATAATCTCCGACCCTTAGTTTATAATCATTTCGACCCGTTAATCTCTCGAAGAAGCGATGAGGATTTTCCTTTGTGTCCATGATTTTATCCCATATCCTCCTGGCCACTGTTTTTTCGGCCTTTTCAAGAAATTCTATCGCTTTAGTGTCAAAGACTACTTCGTACATATATCTTAGTTCCTCGCACTTCCTATATATAACTATCGCTCTCTGTCTTTTGCTGTCCTATCCCGAAATTATTTTACAGTCCGTTCCGGTACGGGTATGACAAAGCTAAACCAACGGAAAATCCTATGGATCACGAGCGAAAGGGAGTGAGAAACGCTGGTGAGATATTCTGAAAAGCGT
>Ga0190313_1000505_pt1 | contig 23129 bp, 26 predicted proteins | sample 4870071011_MG_FD_169989 | JGI IMG/M metagenome (GOLD analysis project Ga0190313, IMG submission 169989) | Hydrothermal vent sediment bacterial communities from Southern Trench, Guaymas Basin, Mexico - 4870-07-10-11_MG | ecosystem: Environmental > Aquatic > Marine > Hydrothermal vents > Sediment ...
GGCCTGAAAGTACCTTCCGTATCTATGTATACGGCTTTACCCGATAGCCCTCCCTTATCTACCGGTAGTTGAACCATAACCGCTAATTGATGGCATAACTGGGTCTTACCAGCACCGAATTCGCCAATTAACTCTGTTATAGCTCTAGTCTCTATGCCACCTTCTAATAGTTCGTCTAAAGCTTTACAACCGGTGGAAATATATTTGATACCCCTTCTCTGTTCGTAGTACTCCTTAGCTGTGATGAAGTACTTACCTCTACCTAAGACCTTCTGAGCCCTTAGTATTAACGTCTTAGCCCTCTCTTCTGAACCTATTATTTCCGCTAATTCGTGTACTGAAGCAAAAGCTAGATCCTTCAAACTGTAAATTCCCTTGTTCCTTAACTTTTCAGCGGTTATCCTACCTATACCTTCTATATCCTCTAATTCGTATTCGGCCTCCTTAGCATTAGCCATACTCCTACCAGTTTAAAGTAAGGGGAACCTCTATTATAATTTTATTAAATAAGTAACAGTAGCGATACTTTAAGCAGTTAGTTTACCGCGTATCCAATGTGCTTACGTTTTAATTAATTACATGTTATCGCTCTAGGCACTTTAAAGAATTAACCTCCATAACACTATGTATCTGAAACGTTCACCTGGATAAAATTAAAATACTTCTTCGATTAATTTCTATATATGGTGGAAAAGGTAGATGGGGGTGGGTAAGGGATGCCTGAGGAGAGGTTCATTCAGAAGGCGCCTATAAAGAGGTACATTAGGGAGAAGGGTATAGGAAGGGTATCTGACGAAGCTATAAATTGGTTAGCTGATGCTGTCGAGGACTTCATAAAGAAGATAGCTGATGAGGCAGTAAAGGTTTCCAAGGAGACAGGTAAGAAGAATACCGTTAAGAAGGACGATTTAGTTGAAGCTGCTAGGAGAGTTAAGTGCCTAAGCGAGGAGTACTTAAAGTAAAGGCTTTTTCGCTATTAAGGTGAAAACGAAGGTATGTCCAAATTAAAAGCTTTTTTACTAACGATTTTAATCCTTATCGATTTAGAATTGCTTATACCCTTATCCTTCAATGAACCGCAGGGTTTTTCATGGAAAGCTAACGTGCATTCAAGAGGCGATTATTACTTGGTAATCTCCTTAGATAGAGAGGGTTATCGTATAGATAAGAGGCTAGACACTTGGGGTAATATCACCTTCATAGGAGGAATTAACAGCTATTTAGGGATTAACGGCTTCTACTCATATAGCGTTAGCGGTAAGGGCAGAGGGGGCCTTTACATATACGATGAGCAATTATCTACCTATACATTCTATAGCTTTTCCCTTTCTAATCCTATAGTGAAGACCGATTGGTCCGTGAGGTCTTCCTATCCCTATCAAATTAATTCTACATATGAAATCCTCGGCGCAGGGGAACTTACCTTAGGTATAAACATAGGTAATCCGGCAGGAGAGGTAAACTACTTTGAGGAACACGTTCTTAGCGGTAATGTAAGTTGTTATTTAATCACGGCGGTAAAGGGATCCTTACATACCTCGGCTATTCTCCCTTACGCTCCCCCTTTACCCTGATCTCATCTAAGATTACATTTATACTTTTCTTCAGCTCCCAAGTGCCTTTACTGTAGTAAGTTAAGCTAGGTAATCCTCTTTCCGATAAGAACCTAATATCCATGATGAATTTATCTGCTCTATTTATTATGCCGCTGTCCTTAAGAGATTTTATGGCATGTAAGAAGGTAACGTAATCCTCGAAGTTCAAACGGAAGAATACAGCAACGTAGTTCTCCTTGCCCTTTATATAAGAGAATAAATGTACAAAGGGCTTATCCATTAATGTTTCAACGAAGCCGGCTCCCCATTCCTTACTTTCAAATTCTATGAGCATGAAGGTCATAATGGAGCCTTCCGTTAGTCTACCTCTAAGCTCTATATAGAACCCCCTTATTAACCCTCTATTTAGTATGTGTTCTTTATAATGATACTCCAAGTTTTGAGGACTTACTCCTAACTTTCTAGCTATGGAAGCTAGAGGCGTCATGGCATCCTCTTCTAGCTCCTTTAGGAGTAAAGCATCCACGTCATCTACGTTTATCACCTCCTCATAACCCCTATGTCTCACCTTACTCCTCTTTAACTCCTTTACCCATCCCTGAAAGTTATACTCCCACTTACACTTTTCGTAATTAAAGTACCTATCGAAGCGGGGAAAGGGTCTAACCAAATCGCTTAATTCTAGAACTCTATAGAAGGATATAATTCCACGTTTCCTTAAGGTATCTAAATAATGAGGAAGAATATTTTCCTCCCCTCTTGATAATAGGTAAATAGCTATATAACCATCTATAGTACCGTAAATCGGTGAAAAGACTAATGCATTATCGAGGTTTAAATAATGTTCAATAATATCGTGGGATGGTGCTTCCACTAATATTAAGAAAGCCTTTAACCCTATTTTATAGTAATCTATATTAGCTTTTACCCTTATCAACTTTAACTTATTACATAACCTATTGACTCTATACCTTACAGTTTCTATGGGTACGTTTAACCTCCTGGCTATCCAAGATATATTTCTAGGATTTTGCCTTAGTAAACTTATTATTTTGATATCTAATTCATTCAGTAGGGTTTTCGAAGTTATATTCCTGACCATCACTTAAACCCTTTGGCTAGTTAGACAAATCCGCGCTTAGAAATATACGTTATTTTAAAAAATCGCAACTTAGGTTACGTAGCTTTTTGTGAGAAAATAACAAAAAATTTAATTCAAGGTACTAGAGGGGGTATAACGACTACCTTCTTAGCTTTTATCTTAATTATTTCGAAGTCATATCTCAAGGTAGTACCATTAGCTAATTTAAGTTTAACTATATAATTACCTGGGTTAACAGTTGCACCTTTCATATTTATTTGGTGCCATAACCAAACTTTGGAATCTCCAGATGCTAACTTAAGTTTCTTTAACTCTCTAATAGGGATGTATATTAGTTTCCCATCTTTACTTAATATTTCCCATGGACTAGTATTGGGTAATACTATTGTTTTATTGGATAAATTTACTAGGAATATTTTGACCGTTTCTCCTAAATTATACCTCCTCTTACCGGTGAAGAAAAGTATGCCCTTACCTGTAGGTAGGCTTATGTTTAAGTCCGTAAGTTTACTTACTAAATCGTTAAAATGTAAGGCGCTCAGTAATGGCCTTCTCCCACATAACCTAAATACGTCCTCATCCAGTTCTGGTGAGATTTTAATCCTTACACAAGCCATAGACCATCCTTCGGGTACATAAGGTAAAGGTATCTTGGTTAAGACGTAATTAACTACTTCGGTCCTACCACCCGCTAAAACCGTTAACGCCTTGAACGGGTAATATAACTTAGGCGTATTAAAGATTACTTTGACGGGTTCCACCATCCCCCCTTCGCTAGGAACTTCGTATAAGTCGATAAGCCAATATCTACATCCTTTAGATAAGTACTTGGAAATTAAGGCAATTAACTTACTCCTAGCTTCATAATACGTCCAACCTCTGAGTTCCTCTCTTACTATGTTAAGTAACTCCTTCGGTTCACTCACCTCTAAGGCCTTTAACATTTTATGCCTTATAGGAGTCCTTAAGGCGGAAGGGGGGATTTCGGAACCTATAGGAGGTGTTATTACGAAACTATAGTAAGGGGAAACTATATCTTGGAACCTTTCCCAGAACTCTAATTTTAAGCCCGTTACGTTGAACCTCGATGGGAAGGGAATTAAGGTAAGTACCTTTACCTTAGTTAAGCCCTCGGCAGGGAAGACTACCGCTGAATAAATTAATACCTCCTTACCATTATGCCATGCCAGGATAGCCCTCTGCCTGGGCATAGATAGTAGTGCTTGGGGGTAGGTTAACGTAGCCCTAGGTATCAAGCATGCTATTAAAAATAATATGAGTAATAGGATTTCAACTAGACGCATGTAAGCACCCCCACCGTACATGATTACTTCACATCTTTAAGCTTATTAGTATTTCCTCCTAAAATTAAGTAAGACCTTTACCCTTTAGTTAGAAGTTCTAAAATTGTAAAGGTAGGGGAGGGAGGAGGCCAAAGGGCTAGGATTTCGATATTAGGCGCGTAATTACCGGTTAACCTGATGTACGATCGTAATATCGTACTCAATAATCCTTTACGCGCCGGCTTAAGGTATTCTACTGGCGTATTAGAAGGTAACCCCGCCATCTTCTTAGCTAAATTAATAGCGTAATTTAAGGTAGTAACACCGTCTATTAATCCTAATCTCCTAGCTTCATAAGCCGTATATGGCCTACCTTCGAATATTTCGCTTTTATTAACGAGATTAGTTCTATACTTTAAAACTCTTTCCTTAAATACCCTAAATAATCCTTTTATTAAGTCCTCATATATTCTTCTATCCTCATCTGTTATGTTTCTAAATGGAGAACCGATATCCTTTAACCTGCCTGATTTAAAAGTAAGTACCTTTACGCCTATTTTACCTAACAAGCCGTTGAAGTTTACCAATACCATACAAACGCCTATCGAGCCTATGATACTACTATTGCTTGTTAATATCTTCTTAACGGGTAGTATAGCCATATACGCTCCCGAAGTACAATAGCCATCTACGTAGGCTAAAGTTACTTTAGACTTACATAACTCAATTACCTTAAAGTAAAGGTCTTCGGAAGCCCATATAGTGCCCCCAGGACTATTAACATATAGTACGACAGCTTTTATGTGCGGATCTTCCCTTGCCTTATCTAATAATTTTATGTACTCCTCAACCCCTACTTGAGGGGTTAAAAACGTGTAATCCTGAGAGGAAGCTAATACTCCTTCTATCTTTATCACCGCTACACAGGGATGGGCGAAGGGAGGTAGCTTAATTAGCGAAGGAGCTACTAAGGAGGCTAATAGTACGGCTCCTATTAGGCCTGAAGCTAATAGGGCTATACTCCTGCTACTTAATCCCTTAGATTTTGCCTCCATGGTTACCTCCCCCTAAACTAATTACTTTAGATCTCAAGGTCGTTAACCCTAAAAAGATTAGTAGGGCAGAAATGCAACCTATAGAGTTAGCTATTAAAGTCGCATGAAGTCGAAAACCTTGTAAGAAGACTCCTATGATCGTGAAAATTAGGTAAAGTATCGATCCCATACCTAAATAAGCCGGTCCGTACTTAAGGTAGAGGTCTAATAAAGCTATGCCCTCTATAATGAAGGTGGAGTAAAAAATGGTATTTACTAAGCTAGTAAAGCCTGGGTAGACCATTTGAGTAACCGTACCTTGGATTAACGCCTTAAAGGTAGCCTCTACGCCTATTATTATCGCTAAGGCAAAGCTAATAATCGGTAGTGCTATGATACATATCCTTACAATACAATAAAATTTCCTACCTAAGCTCGATTTACATAGATCTCCCCATCCCATTATCTTGTAAATCCATGAAATTAACGCTACTATAAACAACGTTAATAGTGCTAAACCTATTGCAGCTATGTAAGGCAATTTACTAGTTATATCCTCTAAATTGGCAGGAGGCGTTAAACGTAAGTTTGCTAGGGATAGTAATGTTATTAAACTTATGAGGTAGGAGAACATCTGCATAAGAAAAGCCTTTCTTATCTTAGTTATTCCCTTATAAAAGTCTTTAACAGCCATGAATTTCACCTCATACTACCTGCACTTAATTATTTAAAAGCTGTAAGCTACTCATTATTAAAGGCACCCTATATTAGGTGGTAGCATATGCCGTTTAGGGACGAAGTGATGGCATTACTAAACTATGTAGGTAAAGGCGAGGTAATAGCCGGTAGCGAGAGAGATAGGGAAGTAGCGGAGAAGTTGAGGGGTTTCTTCGAGAGTATAGGATTAGAAACAAAGCTTATACCGATAACCTGCATGAGTTGGTCCCCTATGGTCTCCTTCGTGGAAATAGGGAATAGGGAGTTGAGAGCTGAAGCGCTTCCCTATACTCCCAGCGGCGACGTAGAAGGTAAATTAGTCTTCGCGGGTTGGGGTCTTTACGAAAGGGAGTGGAGGGGGGTAAAGGCTGAAGATAATATAGTACTCTTAGAGTGGTTTAAAGATAGCTTGGACGACATAAATTGGCAGTATATGAACGCGGTAGCTAAGGGAGCTAAGGCGGTAATTTTCTTCGATCCCTATCCCAATAGGCTAAGGCGTATAGTAATAACCTTTGAGAGAAATTATAAATGGGGGCCTGGAGCCCCCCCTCCAATACCGGCCTTAGTAATAGAACGTAGCGAGGGCTTAAGGTTAGTTAGGCGAGCCCGTAGAGGGGTTAAAGTAAGGGTCTTCTCCGAAGTTAAGTTAAATCACAAGGCTACTACTCATATAGTAGAAGCTGGAAGGAGAGAGGGTATATTATTAACAGCTCACTATGATAGATGGTTTAACGGCTTTACAGATAATAGGTTAGGGGTAGCATTGGTATTAGCTTTAGCAAAGGAGTTCTCAGACGGAGTTAATTACGTAATATTCGGGGGGGAAGAATCGGGCGCGCCTGGTTACAGCCCTTGGTACTGGATTTGGGGATCTAGGAATTACGTTTCCATATTAAAGGAGAGGGGGGAATTGGATGAAATTTTAGCGGTAGTAAATATAGACGTCGTAGGTTCGTCGCCCATACGTATTAACGCTAGCGGACCTGATTTAATAGAAGGCGTTAAGGAAGTACTAAACTATAATCAGACCATATCCTACGACTTAGATTCCGCGATATTTGATAGTTTTAGCTTTAGTAAGGAGGGAGTACCTGCCCTTACGGTTAACTCCCTAGATCAACTCTTGGAAATATACCATACTGATATCGACTCTGAGGAGATAATTATATGGACCAAAGTAAAGGAAGCATATGAAGTAACACGGAGTATACTACGTTCCTTAATTAGGAAAGGGTCCTCTATTTTGCGTTATGAGGCGTTTAGGAAATACGTTGAAGGTGAGCTATCCTATCTGAAGGATAAGTATCAGGAGGCAGCTAAAGTTATTGAATTAATAAGAGGAATGTCCTTAGATGAGGAAAAAGCTAGGCGTTTGAGAAGGAAACTGATTTCCGTTACCTACGAGGGGCGCTACGAGGAAACCTTCCTGCCCTTTTCTACTACCTTTCTACCACAATTATTAATTAAAGAAGACCTTAAAAAAGTAGAGAAAGCCGAAGCGTTATTGAAGCAGGGTAAGTTAGATAAGGCTATAGAGGTCCTGAGGAGCATACCAGATTACAGGGTAATACCTGGCGAGGAGAGGATACTACCTTATGTAAACCTTAGAGGAGCTTTAAGTAACGCTAAAGCGGTATGCCTTGAACATTTATTATCCGAGGCTAAAAAAGCTATTGAGGAAGCCATAAAGTGCTCCTTAGTTCAATTAGAAGACCTAATAAAGATGAAGGGGGATGAGGTGGCGTGGAGAAGGTAATTATAAGAGAGCTGGAGGAGAGCGAATTAGAGGAAGCGAGGAAGGTTTTAAGGTTATCCTTTAGGGGGAAGGAACTTCATTGGGCTCTCAACGACCTCAAGTACACTTATGTATTAGCAGCCCTATTGAACGGTAGAGTAATGGGTGTCGTTGAGCTATTTGAAACCTTCAGCGAGGAATTGGGTGGAGTTGGAGTAATAGATTACATAGCGGTTTCACCTAGATATCGGAGGAGAGGGATAGCCAGTAAGCTAATAACGTCTTCAGAGGAATTATTTAAAAGTTGGTCAGAATCTTACGTTGCCGCTAGTACTAAAGGTTCTAATATAGCTTCCATAAACTTATTCAGGAAATTAGGATACAAAGAAGTAAGGAGGGGGGAGGAGGGCTTTGAAAAGTTAAAATACTTAACTTATGCTTACGGGGATGATATAATCTTCATTAAGAGGTTAAGGAGATAATGAAGGAATTTAGAAAGTCGGAAGAGGGTAATCTTACCGAACTGAGGAGGATGTTGGTTAACTTCTCGAATAGAAGGGAGGAGTTCTTCTCTAAGGGTTACTTAAATTCGGACGGTAAGAAGGCTATGGTTAGAATGATAAAGGTAGCGGCTAAAGCATCTCCGTACATTAAGGTTAAGTTAATTAACGCTTATAGAAAGGGAGATGAAATCACGATATCTAGAGCGATAGGTGCGATAATTGACTATATCGAACTGCTACTAAATGGAGGGGGCTAATGGTATAGTCTCCTCTTCAGCCCCCTGATTAGTTATACTTAATACATCTATCCCGTCACCACTAATGGCGTCCCTACTGGTAGCTGCCTTTATAGCCCTTATAGCTAAATCCTTACCTTCCTTTACGCTTACATCCTTTTTGTAACTAGTCTCAATAATACCTATAGCTATCTTGGCGCCAGTACCTAATACTGCATAATCGTCCTCTATAAGGGAGCCTATCGGATCTAATACGAATAAATGAGGCCCTTCGTTATCTATCCCCCCTATTAAGGTCTCAGTAAGATACGGCGTGTATCTCCTGTTAAATAGTATTACCGATAATAGCTTAGCAGCGCTTTTAATAGGCATTATCCTACCATTCTCTAATTCGTAAAGGTTAACTTCGGCTGCTAAAGTCCTAGCTATAGCTTGCATATCAGCTATCATACCTGCACAAGCTAACCCTAACCTATTATTTATTTTAAATACCTTTTTACCTGCCTTACTTACTAACGTAAACCCGTAACTTACTCTCTTTTCAGAGGCTAAGATTACACCGTCCTTACACCTTAGGCCTATAGTAGTAGCGCCGGGTAAATACGATTCTGTAGCCATTTTTAACCTCCGCTAATGATATCAATAAGTAGACTATATTTTTTCCGCTAGGGAATATTATGGTTTCGCAACCTTTCAGCAGGATGGTAATAGCTCCTAATGACCCTGAGGAAATAATTAAGATAGCTATTAGTAGGGCTAAGAAGAGGAACTTAGGTCTTAAGGGTGATAAATTAGTAAAGGTAAAGACGACATCCCTAGCCTACCTTTCTACACTATACAATTATACCATAATTAGGCTTAGGAGAATATGTTTAAGTGTACCTAGGATAGATAATTTACACCCCTTTTATAGGGAACTAACTAGTTTATTGATAGATATAAACCGTTTTAAAAAAGCGTTAGCTAAACTTTATTCGGCTAGTAAGGTACTTGAAGGGATACTCGATGAGGAGAGGGATAAGTTAAGGAAAGCGAGGAATATTAGGGAAGTAAAGTTAGTAAAGAAGGAGGCGCTAGGTAGGTACTTCTCTGTGATGGATAGTTTAAAGGAGGATTTAAAGGTAATAAGGGGGTATCAATTAACCTTAGGGAGGCTTCAGGCTATAGATCCAGAAGTTAAGACGATAGTTATAGCTGGTCCTCCTAATGTAGGTAAGTCGTCCTTAGTCAGGGTTCTATCTAGGGCAAAACCGGAGGTAAGGGAGTATCCCTTTACGACTAAGTCACTAACGGTAGGTCATATAGAAATGGACGACGGAAGTAAGGTGCAAATAGTAGATACCCCTGGATTACTTGATAGGCCTCTTTCCTCTAGGAACAAGATAGAACTACAAGCCGTCCTAGCTTTAAGGTACTTAGCGAGGGTAATAATATTCCTTATAGACCCCTCAGAAACTTGTGGTTATCCTTTAGAAAGGCAGCTGAAGGTGCTTAGGGAGGTAGAGGAATCGTTTAAGGGTGTACCTATAATTAAGGCGTTAAATAAGGTAGATATAACCCCTAAGGAGAAAATAGAGGAGGTAACTAGAATTTTACAGGACAAGGTTTATAGAATTTCTGCCTTAAGGAAAATTAACGTTGATGTCTTGTTACAAGAGGTCCTTGGTTACCTCCTTAAGAACCACTAAAAATAGAAATGTTTAATACTTAAACCCCTTTAAGGATTATAGAGTGAGAGGGATCTATGAAGCAAAGCTACATATCTCCTTTCTTACCCAATGTTAAGATAGGGAACGTACTAGGTTTACTGGATGTACTCTACTTCTCCTATAATCGTTATACGGATGTGTATAGGTTAGCGGAGGATTACGATTTCGACCTAGATGAAATACTTAACGAGCTCAGGGCTGCTGAACTTTTAGGGCTAGTTCAAGTAGAAGGTGGAGATGTAATGCTTACGGACTTAGGGGAGAAGGTAGTAAAGGAAGGGGAGCGAAGGAGGGAATTATTAAGGGAAAGGTTAGTAAAGGTAGAGCCGTTTAAGACGGCAATGGAACTACTCAGCGAAAAGGGGGAATTTACCTTAGGGGAATTAGTAGAAGAACTTAAGCGTAAAGGCCTATTAAGGGAGAGTGGAGATGAGGAATTTAAGGAGTTAAATTTAACGCTAATAGAGTGGGGAGTTTATTCTGGGCTCTTTCACTATTCAAGCGATGAAGGTAAATTTTACATTATGAGGAGAAGTGCTTAAGTCTTAGCTTAGGTTTAATAGCTTAATAGCGAATAAAGCTCATCTACGTATTTCGAGAATCTAGGTAACCTAGGACTCCTAGGCCTAGGTAGATCTATATCTACTTGAGCTATAATCTTACCGGGCCTACCGCTAAAGACTAGAACCCTGTCCGATAATTGAACGACCTCCTCTACGTTGTGACTTACCATGAGGGCGGCTTTAGGTGCTATGTCCTCTCTTTTAACTAGTACCTCTACCTCCCTCCTTAAATGCTCAGCAGAAAGGGCGTCTAAGTTACTAAAGGGCTCATCCATCAATAGTATATCGGGCTCTGAAACTAGTGCCCTAGCAAATCCTACTCTCTGTTTCATCCCCCCGCTTAATTCCCTAGGTAACGCGTCCTCGAACCCCTCTAGGCCTACTAACCTTAAGGCCTCTCTAGCCTTCCTTCTTCTTAACTCCTCCGATTTAACGGAATTTATTAAAGCTAGCTCTACATTTTCTAAAGCCGTAAGCCAAGGGAAGAGAGCGAAGTTCTGAAAGACCATAGTTATTTTAGGGGTAGGTCTAAGTAAGGGCTTACCATTGAAGAGGACGTACCCTTTACTGGGCCTTATGAGGCCGGCTACTACCCTTAGTAAAGTGCTCTTACCGCATCCGCTAGGGCCTATTATCGACAAGAATTCACCCTCTCTTAAATCGAAGGTCACGTTATCCAGTATCCTTATTCCTTTACTCCCTAACTTTACGTCTACACTTACATTCCTTACGCTTAAGAGCACTTTACCCATAGTTAAGCCTCATAACTAAACCTATTCATAATATAATCCCTTAGTGGTCTCCATAAACCCTTATTTAACCCCATTATGAAAAGTACCATTATTAGTAGTGTGGCATAAAGGCCTGGTAAGTACCCTGCATTAGTGTAACTTATTAATTCTTTACCTATCCCTATATTTACCCCTACTCCTGGTCTAAGTTCCTCTGCGATTACTAATGCATTCCAGCAACCTCCTATGAACGTTACCAAACCGGTAAAGAGGGAGGGCATAATAGCAGGTACTAAAGCTACTTTTAACTTATATAATCCCTTCACTCTGTAAAGGTTTAGTACTTCCTCTAGTTCATAGGGGAATCTCTTAAGTCCATCATATATGTTGTAGAAAAGATACCATTGAGAAGCCAGCATTAACATTAAGATTACGCCTAACTCGATAAGACTTCCCTTAAATACTTTCAAAATCACGGGATAAAAAAGCGGAGCCGGTATAGAGGCTAATACTTGAAAGATTAACAAGGTTAGGCGCTCTAACTTAGGCCTAAAATATAAGTAAAAGGCTAAGGGAATTATCCAGCACATAGTTAGGAGAGAGGTGGCTAAAATTCTAAGCGTTGAGTAAATTAAGGCTAGTGCAGTATACTTTAAGTAATTTAACTCTGTTAGGAGCATTAGGGCATCCCTAAAGTCCTTACTGGCTATTATTAGAAGCATTAAGAACGAAATTAACGAAACGGGTACAAGCACTTTGAAAGCCGACGAGAAGCCTTTAACTAGCTTAGGATAATAAACTACTTTTACCCTCCTCCTTAGGTCAAAACTTGGTACCTTTAAAGCGATCCTTCTTCCTATTCTCCTTACCCTCCTTAAACTTAATCTACCTAGCCATACTTCAGTAACCGGCATCGGCTTGGCTATAGTTTCCAATTTGTACTTTTCAGACCAAATGAGTAGAGGTCTAAAGATTAACTCGGTAAGGAGTACACTTAATAAAGCAGAAAAGGTTAAGGCTATATATAGTCCCATGTAATCGTTATTAGCAATTAACCTTACTATCCTAGAGCCTATTCCCTTTAATTCATATTTGACGTTTCCCAACGATATTATCTCACTAGCCGCGAGGAAGAAGAAACCGTTAGCCCAAGATGGGAAGATATTGGAAGCTATCTTCGGTATGGCCACTGGGCAATATAATTTAAGTATTTTATACCTAAGGTTCAACTTAAGTACCTCACTTACTTCTAACAAGTCCTTAGGCAAGGTCTTGATCGCTTCGTAAACTCCGAAGGTTAAATTCCACATCTGGGAGGTTACTATCAATACTATAGCCGCTAACTCTGCACCTAAATAAGGGTTAAGGTATATGAACAAGTAAACGACCGCTGGAAAGAAGCCTAAGATCGGTACAGATTGAAGTACATCTAGTAATGGTATTATTACCCTCTCAACAGATTTATTCCTAGCAGCTAGAATTCCTATAGCTAGCGACAATAGTATCGAAATAATCAATCCCATGGTTAATCTAATTAGCGAATAACCTAAGCATAAGCCGGTAATGATAACTTCCCCTAGGAGGTCTTTCATGCTATCACTTCCCGTAACTTACATTTAATGACCCCTAGGAATCGTTCTAACGAACGCTTAAATAGGTTAGTAACAAATCTTAAATAGGTGCCTATTTTGGGGATGGAATTAGTTGAAAGGGTATTAAGGGAAGGAGAATTAAAGGGAGATGTATTGAGGGTACTAAGTATTTTCGGCGGCTCCCTATGGCTTTCAGAGATAGAGGATGAAATTAAAGCTATGAATTATTCCATGGGTGTAGAGGTAAGCGGTAATGTAAAGGAAGCTGTTGAGGAACTTCAAAAGGAGGGGTTAGTAGATTTAGATTATAGGACTAGAGGGAGCCTTTCCGGTAGGGATATTAAAGAATATTTAGTAAGGCTTAAGCAAGTCGAAGTAGTTATGGCGGCCTTAGCGAATGATCGGAAGTATAGGGATTATTTAAGGTTAAGGTATGAAACTATGAGGGGATGAAAATTGAGAAATTTCATCATTCCTTTAATAGTACTAGCGTTCCTACTATTAACTTATTTCCTAATGAGCTCCGGTATCCTAATCCATAAAGGAGGGGTGAAAGTAACTTCCCTAAACCTTAAAGGAATACCTAAATTAATAATTATTTATAGTCCCGCCTTCAAGAAGGGGAGCTTTATACCTAGGAAGTACACCTGTGAAGGAGGGGGCTTATCTCCTCCTCTTAAGTGGAACTTAAGTAAGGTTAGGGGGGAGATCAGAAGCCTAGCATTAATAGCTTTCGATCCGGATGCCCCCCGTGGGACTTTCATCCATTGGTTGTTATACGATATACCGGTTAACTTAACTAATTTACCGGAAGGTATCCCTAAGGTAGGTGAAATACCGGGTGTAGGGATCCAGGGGATTAATGGATTTGGAAGGATAGGTTACGATGGCCCTTGCCCCCCTCCTGGCCCCCCTCATAGGTATTTCTTTAGGCTATTAGCGCTAGATAAAGTACTTAAATTAAGGCAGGGAGCTACCATTGAGGAGCTAGAGGTTGCTATTAAGGGTCACATATTAGCTTACGGCGATTATATAGGCTTATATAGGAGGTAAGTGACACTAACCTATCGGTAATTGGGAACTATTAGGTAAGGTGCCGATACTTGAGGGTATTGGCTTTAAAGGAATTAATAGAATTCATGAAGGAAGTATATAGGAAACAGGGTTACCACTTCGTAGGTAAACAAGCCGTAGTAAAGCCCTGCTATTGGATGAAAAGATCCCTTTTAAGCAAGGGCGAGAGGCATTGTTATAAGCAAACGTGGTACGGTATACCATCCCATAGGTGTTTACAGATGTCGCCTACTATTTTATGTACGCATAGATGCATATATTGTTGGAGGGTCCAAAGTACCGATATAGGGCTTACTCCCCCATCCTCGAACAATATATTCGAAGCCCCCTTCGACGATCCTAGGGACATAGTTATCAATAGCGTTAAAAAATGGAAGGATATCTTAAGCGGTTATAGGGGTAACCCCAATGTAGATCCCCTTATGTTAGAGGAGGCTTTAAGACCTGTCCACGTAACCTTTAGCTTAGTAGGGGAGCCTACGCTTTATCCGAGATTAAGTGAATTAATAGAGGAGTACTTCAAGTACGGATTTAAAACAGTTTTCATAGTAACTAATGGTACTTTACCTGAAGTGTTGTCTAACTTAGATAGGGAGCCCAGTCAATTGTACGTTACATTGCCAGCTCCTGATAAGAGGACTTATTTTGAGGTCTCTAGGCCACTAATACCTAATGGTTGGGAGAGGTTAATGAAAACCCTTTCCTTGCTCAAATCCTTTAAGTGTCCTACGGTAGTTAGGATAACTTTAGTGAAGGGATACAATTTAAAGGATATAGAGAAATACGCTAAGTTAATAGAAATGGCAGAACCTACTTATGTAGAACCTAAAGCTGCTATGGATCTGGGCTTCTATAGGAGGAGATTAAGTAGGGATAACATGCCTAGACATGAAGAAATCAAGGCCTTCGGTAGAGCATTAGCTAATTTAACGAGTTATAAGCTTATAGGCGAAAGCTTACATTCAAGAATAGTCCTGCTATCTAGGCTGGATAAACCTATAAAACTTTACCCGTCCTAACCCCCCAAGTCTTCGCCTAGCATCCTTTTCAGCTCATTTAGGGAGGAGGGAGAGGGGTTTTGTATTATTTTCCACAATTTACTACCCTTTGTTAATATATACCTCTTCTTCTTCCCTCTATAAAACTTACTTCCCTCCTTTACTTTAAACGCCCTCATTAATCTGTGAAATACGTCAGAACTAGGATATGAAAGCCCTCTTTTAGTGGAGAAGTTAACTAATTTCTTGTAAGATAGCATTATAGTATTACCTTTTGATTCTCTTATCATTAGATGTAATAATCTTATTAGTAGCTCATATTCATTAATGACTTCCCCTCCTCCCACGGTCCCCCTCACCCTTAAAAACGTTTCTATGATAATCCTAAGGGTACTAATAACGGTAGTGTAACATTTATTTTAAATATTAATGTACTTATAGGAGAGTAAATTTTAAGGCTTAGGAAGTTATAACGGTGTAAGCTATGGCAAATAAGCTAGTACCTTTAGCATTTCTTCCGGAAGGTTCTAAAGGGATAGTAAGGGAGATTAAGGGAGGTTATGGTATAATGAGGAGATTAGTTGAGCTAGGTTTTACTCCTAACTCTGAAGTGAAGGTATTAAGAGCTATGCCCCCCGGCCCCCTACTAGTGGAAGTTAAAGGATCCAGGATAGCTATAGGTAGAGGAATAGCTATGAGAATTATAGTCGAAGTAAAATAGTTATAGCTCTAACTTCACCCACCGTACTTAACTGCTATTATCCTAATAATATCACTAGCATCTTCGAAATCGTCGGCTACATTCTCAAGTAGCTCTATGGACTCCTTTAGATCTATTATCGTTAGGAAATCCATACCTTTTAATTCCCTTATCATCAATATTAAATTCGTATGTATCTTATCTATGTCAGTCTCCATTCTTTCCACTTCCTTAGATAATTCTATTACGTCATGAGGAGAATTACGTAAGGCCCTTAAGCACTCCATGAACTTGTTCGTTATTCCTAATGTCATATCCATCAAGATAGCTAACTCCTTTATGAATCGTTCGGGAATCTTATTAACTTTCGAAACCCTAATTATCCTTATTGAGGACTCCAAGATGCAACCGGCTACCTTATCTACTAACTCTATTAGCCTTTCGAAATCCATCTTATCGCTTAGGGGAATGTAACTAGACCAAATCCTATCCATTATCTTGCGTTTTAAGTCATCGGCTCTTTCCTCTAATTCCTTAGCCCTTTTAAAGTGATTCCAAGCATTTTCCTTATCTCCTTTTATAAGTGATGTTACAACCTGCTTTCCCTCTTCAACGCATCCCCCTATAAGTTTTAAGTGTTCGATTATTAAGTCGTACATAGGCCAGCTAGGCCTTGTCTCCCTGACGAATGCCATGGTTAATACGCTACCTATTATTACCAATAGGCACGTAAAGTAAAAGGCTATTATGAAACCATAATCCTTAACTATGAATCCTAAGACTAACGCTCCCGTAAAGTAACCGTAATCCCTTATACTCCTATATAACCCCAAAGCCCTACCCTTAATCTCCAACGGTAATACATCTACCGTTATAGCCGGTAAAGTAGGATAGTACATGCCCATGCTCAGTCCTATCATTAGTGCAGCTAAGGAACTCAAAGTCGGACTTCTACCGTATAGTAATGCCATTAAGCTAGTTGCGTTAATTAAGAGGCCTGCTACTACTAACCTCTTTCTACCGTACCTATCGGAAATCCTACCCCATAAAGGCATGGAAAGGGCCCAACTAAACGTAATGATGCCCTGTAAAATCCCTATATCGATCGCGCTATACTTCAGTTGCTTAAATAGAAGCGGGAAGGCGGCCCAGGCTAATGCATCTACGAATTTAGCTATATGTCCTATAATGTACGTTAATATCAAACTGGGTTTCGTAAGGCTTAACTTATAAGCCTGGAGGGTAGGTAAAGGCTTAGTTAACTTAATTCTATCTTCATACTTTATGAACGGTTTAGTTTCCTTAAAAAGGGTAAGAGCTAGGGCTAACGCAACTATCGAAGCTAAAAAGGAATACACGAAGGAAAATCTTATTCCATACCTTGCCGTTATCCAACCCGCTATTACCGCTCCTATACCGTAACCGCTATAAACGAAAGATTCCATGAACCCGAAAGACGAACCGGTTTCCTTAGATCCTCCTATATCTGATAAGGCGATCATTGCGGATGCGAAGAGCATACCTTGGCCAGCCCCAATTAGTACATTACCTAAAATTATTGCATAATAATGGCGGATGAAGGTTAGTAAACTAACGCCGCTAATATATGTTAATAATCCCATTAGCGCAGTGGGCCTTCTACCTAATTTATCAGAGAAAAGGCCTCCGAATATATCTACGCTACCCTTAAGTAATCCGAAGATTGAAACTGGTAAGAATTCTAGAACTGCTGAAGCAACGAAGGTACTTGCATAAATGGAGATAACCGTTCTTTGTACGCCAGTAGCTGATCCTACTAAAAATACTGTCAGTAATATCGTTAACGCCAATAGCAAATGTGCCCTTAACCCTAAATACCTGTTAGGACTCATATTAACTACCCGTAGCGGTCTATATACTTTATTTATCGCTCTATATTAATTTTATCTATGAAACAGTATGTAGATATGCCTTACACAATGCTTACGCTCATTACATCTTATGCCTTAGATTAAAGTTAAATTTATTTAAAACCCCCTTCTGATCTATAGAGCGGGGGCTTAGGTGAAGGTAGTAATACTCGTACCTAAGGTAACTCCTAAAGGCCTCAGTAAGGAGTTAGAGATAGTCTATAAGAGGTTATTAAGTAAAAAGTTAAGGAGATTAGTTTTCTATGTAATAGGTAAAGATGGGGGATTAAGTTATATTAAGGAGCTTAGGCCGGTGCTTTTAAATAATATTAGTGCGGGTGTGGAAGTACATGAAATAGAGGAGCTGGATAGTGTAGAATTAAACGACGTAGATGAAGTTTATGTAATAGGTAAAAATCTAAGAGAAAAGGTTAAGGTAAAGAGGTCATCTGGCGTGAAGTTTCATTACTTAGAGTAACGAAACTGTTTACACCTACCTAATGAACCTTTACCTTTACTTCCCTCCTGTAAATAGTTTCTATAATCTTTAAATAACTTCTTTTCCTCAATATTCTATTCTTAGACTTCTTATTATTTACCTCTATTTCTATTGTAAAGTCCTTTACATTCACCTCGCGTAAGCCGTTCGATAAATACCTTCTGAAGTACTCCTTAACCTCATTTAAATCCACTTTAGGTAAGTACTTCCAGCAATTGACTGGACACTTTGTACATAAATTATCCTTAGAGTAACAAAGGCCGAAGCAGGGGATTTTTATACCTTCAGTTAGGTAAAGGGAAAGAGTAGTAGCACAACAAGCTGCCTTAAGGGGGATTAAGCCTACCTCCCTAGCTACGTTAATTAAGTTCTCCTTTAAGTCGGAGAGATTCACGGATACTTGTTTACTACCCTTGATTTCTCCTTTAACCCTACTTAAGACCTTGCTTAAATCTAAGTTTAAGTTACTTAACCTCCTAACTATTGTAGCGGTTAACCTTAATCCTCCTAATACTACAGCTACGGCTCCTGCCTCCTTAGCCGATCTAAAGATCCTTTCCACCTCCTCTAATTCATCATTTACACCGGGTATGATAGGCCTATAGAATAACGCCGGTTTTAAACCGCCCTTCCTTAAGTTCCTTAAACTATCCAACCGTCGTTGAGGAGATGGAGCTAATGGCTCCAATTTATCGCTTAATTTAAAAGTTACTATCGTTATTAAAGGGCTTATAACCTTGGTAATGGAAACCAATCTCTTAATTAACTCCTCACTTATGTAAGCTTTCGAGGAAAATTGCAAGGGGTTACCTAAGTACTTTGAAATAGTATGTATGTACTCTAGGGTCCTATCGACTGCTACTTTATGAAAGGGCTCGCTTATGCTCCCTATAGCTATATAGGTACCGTGAAGACCAGGTATGAAGTAAGGGTTTACGAGAAGAGAGTAAGCTAATTCCAGCCCCCTTAGACCGTAAGGCTTAATAGACGAGAAATTAAAGCCCATATCCTGTATGTAGCAGTAGGCGCATCGGAAGGGGCATCCTACAGCGCTATGTAAGGTTAAACCGCAAGGTCGAGGGGGCCTTTTGGCATGCCAGTCCCTTTCGGCCTTAATTCTATCCTCATAGCTAAGCTTCCCGCCTATCTCATATTTTAATTTAATTTTCTCGTATATAATATCCTTAAGGCTTATTTCTCTCATTATCTTTAAGCATTTTAGTTAAGTATTCGGCTATGTACTTAAAAAAACCGTAGGACTTAATTATAGGAGTAGTTACCAAGACGTCGCTCTCCGTTATCTTTAAAGTTCTCTTATACTCCGGCATATGGGAGTAGCATAACTGCTCTATTAAGATCGTCTTATTCTTAATGAACTCCCTCGCTATGGATCTGCTATCTAGTATATCGGAACAAGCACATATTATTAATCCATCATGCCATATAGGGTTCTTTCTGGATAAGTAAGCGCAATACGCTAAATCCCTTATCTCTCGTTCATCTACGTTATATATTATTACTTTTAATCCATCAGGTCTTTTTATTTCTATCAAGTACTTACACCTTCCCCCTTTACTTAAATAAGGGTCTCCGGCTTAGCATTTTAGGTAAGTAAAGCCTTAACTTAGGGAAACCTTCGCTTTTCGATTCTAAATCCTTTATTAATTCCCCTACCTTCATCTTAACTATCTTACCCTCCTTCCTAATCCTCACGCTTAATCTCCCGCTCTTAGCTTCCTCCTCGCCTATTACAACTATGTAAGGTATCCACAGGGTTTCGGCATCCCTTACCTTTTTAGATAGGCTTTCATCCCTATCATCTATATCTACCCTAAACCCTTTGGATTCTATTTCGCTAGCTATCTTTAATGCATGGTCTAAGTAATTCTCTGAGATCGGTATTACTCTAACTTGAATGGGGGATAGCCAGAAAGGTAAGGAAGGAACCTTGCCGTTGGTCTCCTCCCTAACTGCCGTATCGAGCAAGGCGTAAAGGTACCTTTCAACGGAGCCTATTAAGGCGGTATGTATGATTATGGGGTATTTTCTCCTGCCGCTTTCATCTACATAAGTAATCCCGAACCTCCTACTATTACCTACGTCTATTTGAAAGGTACCTATCTCCCTGGGCCTACCTAAGGAATCTATTATATTATACTCCACATTTATGACCCAATAATATTTACCCTCCTCCACGAACCGTAGGAGCGCTGGCTTACCTTCTTCCTCTACTAACCTCATTACGTACTCCTTATTCTCATTAAAGAAACTTCTAGTTAAATTATATATAGATACGTAATCCCTACCTATTTTCCTTATTTCCTCGTATATCTTCCTATGAACCTTAATGGAAATTTTCATAGCCTCCTTTAGATCCTTACATAGTATATGTAGGTCGGGCATATAGAACTTCCTGAGCCTAAAACAAAGTAGTAATTCACCCGGTTGCTCCAACCTATAGCTATCCGCTAATTCGAATACCCCTAGGGGCAAGTGTTTGTAACTTATAGTCCAATCTTTTAACATCGAAAATTGTTGATGGCAAGCAGCGTACCTTAGTACGTACCACTTTCTACCTACTTTAAGCGAATAAAGCCGGTCTCCATATAATTCAGCATGTTCCCTTACCGCCTTATCAGAGAGGTCGAACATGTTAGTTCCCTTCACCATTAAGACCGGTATGCCTAGCTCCTTAGCGCATTCCCACGAATAGAGGCTAATTAGGTCTATAATCATCGAGGCTAAAGGGCCGTACCTCATATGTCCTACATCGGATAACTTTTCCCACTCTATTCCGAACTTCTTACAATACTCTAAGTACTTAGGCTTACCACCGGGTAATTCCTTACCTAAGGCCTCCTTTTCCACTAAGGCTCTGAAGGCCTCTTCCCCCCTTTTGAACTCATATTCATCCGGATTATATAGCCTACCATCAGGCGTTAATATCGCATATTCCTCCTTCTTCCTCTTTACCACCCTAGTTACCTCCTCTGGCTGAACGCTTCTAGAGAGTTCAGAAAGGGGATGTCCGTAAATTTCTATTAAAAAGCGCTTATACCAACCGAAGGGCGCTTTAACTACCTCTAAACCCCTGTTATTTAATTCAGTATATAGCATGTTCAAGATTTTTATAGCTACCTCTGGTGGTGCCAATTCATTAGATAAGTGCGCATAAGGATAAATTACTATTCTTTTCGCTTTAACCTTTTCATAGACGTCCATTATTTCCTCTACCGCTCTCCTTACTAAACTATCCGTGGCCTTATCCTCCCTTTCCACGCACGTGAAAGCTACTAGGGCGTTATTTACCTTAGCCGACCTATTGTCCTCATTAAGAGGTTCCGGATTATTTAGGGCTTTGCTCCTTACTTCGTAATAAAAATTCTTAGCATGTAGGAAAAGTATTCTCAAATTTGATTCACCTACTCGATCTTCTCCAATCCCAACTTCTTTAACTTATCCCTTATGGCACTATACTCCTCTTCTAATATTTTAGCTTCCTCCTCTATACTCCTACTTCTCTTAACTCTTATGGTTAATCCGCACGTACCGTCAGGTAATAGGGAATGTCTCTCGCATATAGCAAAGTTACATTTGTACCCCTTACAGAGATCCCCAGCCCACCTACAGAAAGCTATTTTCCTTCCCCCTTCAACCCTATATACTAAGGCTTGTTTGGTACATTTAAAATGGGGACAAAGGGGGGTACATTTCTTAGCCACGGTAGTGCCCCCTTATCTCCATCGACACTTACAGATCTTTAAGGAATTATATAAAATTTTATCTAGTACGATCTACCGAGTATCCTAAGGGATATTTCCTCAGAGAGTTCCTCATAGCCCTTCTCTCTTAGGAAGTTTAGTACTTCTCTTAATTTAGGGGATCCCCTAGCCCCCCTTCTAACTACCTTAAGAGCGGCTGTTGCGTTAGCGAAGGTAAGTACTTCTTCTGGGTTTAGGCCTATACTTAGCCCTACTAAAAAAGCTGCGTCGAAAGCGTCTCCAGCGCCTGTAGTATCGAGCGCATGTACTTTGAACGCCCTAGAGGTACATCGAGAATCTAGGGAGTAAAAGGAGGAACCGGAGGCCCCCTCCTTAACTCCTATCCTTAGATGGGGCGCTATCGACAATAAGTTTTCAATACATTCCTCCTTGGAAGCTTTTTTAGTTAGCTCCATTAATTCGCGTAGATTGGGTAAGAATATGTCAATATACTTAAGGCAATCCATTACCCCCTCCGTGGTAATGGCGCTTCCCGGATCATAGGAGCATAATATGTTCTTACTTATGGATTTAGTTTTCTTAAGGATCCTTAAGGCCTTATTGCCAGGTAAGCTACTTACGTGAAGGATAGATGTATTCCTTAAGCTTTCTTCAGTGATAAGCTCCTCGGAAACGTATTCATTAACTCCTCTATAAGCTATCATAGTCCTTTCTCCCCCCTCCTCTACTAATATTACTACTACTCCCGTCCTCCCTTCTATTACTTTGACGAACGAAATATCTACGCCTTCGCCCTTTAGCTCCTTCAAGACTAAGGAGGAGTAGTAATCGTTGCCTACATACCCTAAAAACCTAGATTTAACTCCTAACCTAGCTACCGCTAAAGCTAAATTGGAAGCAGCCCCCCCTCCCCCTAAATAGAACTCTGAAGCTAATACTTCCTTGCCCCTCTCAATGGGATTAACTATCCTTAAGCTTATATCTACACTTACATTCCCTATCGAAGTTATAAAAGAGTTCCTCATAATGTAGGAACCTCGTTAAATTAGATCAATTAAATCACCTACTTTACCTATTACTAAATCAGCTCCTAATTCTTTAAGTACTTCTGGCTTTTCCTTACCCGTTAGAACCCCTATTGTAAAGAAGCCTAACGTTTTCCCGGAAATTATATCTGGTTTATAATCTCCCACGTAAACGCACTCCTCAGCCTTTACATTTAAGCGTTTCATCACCTCTTTAAGTAAGTTTACTTTAAGGAATCCCCTGCTTATTTCATCATCTTCCTCAGCCGTTATTACTAAATCTATGTATTTCATAAAGTTCATATCGGAAAGTACGCGAATTAACTTCTCCTTAGGCGTTCTCCTGCCGGTAACTACTGCTACTTTAATTCCTTTAACTTTAAGCTTCTTTAAGAGCTCCAAGGATCCCTCTATGGGTCTAGAAGGAGGCGCGTTTACCTCATCGTATATCTTAAGGA
>Ga0190313_1000506_pt1 | contig 23094 bp, 13 predicted proteins | sample 4870071011_MG_FD_169989 | JGI IMG/M metagenome (GOLD analysis project Ga0190313, IMG submission 169989) | Hydrothermal vent sediment bacterial communities from Southern Trench, Guaymas Basin, Mexico - 4870-07-10-11_MG | ecosystem: Environmental > Aquatic > Marine > Hydrothermal vents > Sediment ...
ACAGTTATATGGGGTAAAGCACCTCTCGTCGAAGTATACTATGTAGTGGCTAAGAATGGTAGCATAATCCCAGGAGCGAATATAAGTGTAGATTCGACACCCAAAGCTCCTAAGGAAGCCTTTCGTGTTCTCTACGAGGAAGGCAGATATGTCATGAGGGTAAACTCATCGTTGCTAAGCATTACGAACTATCTTGTAAGCATAGCGTTTAGCAAGATGTTCTACGAGGAGAAGACAGTTGTTGTCAAAGTATATGTCGTTCCAATACCAACGTATTTGGTTCTTCCGAAGAAGACATATGAGCTTGAGTATGGAGAGCTTATAAACATAACCATGCTGTATGTGATATATGAAACGGGTGGCATTATTTCGGATGCTAACGCCACATACGCTATATACTACGAGAACTATACACTAGAGAAAGGAAACATGACATTCGATAGCAGCCTGGGTGCATACATGATAAGTATTGATACTCTCAGGGTAGTAGATTTGATATGCTCAGCGATCGGTGCCGAAGATGTTAAGCTCCCCGTCGCCGTGTCGGTAGAGGTATCCTTCTCGAAGTCTGTGTATCAGCCTCAACACGAAGTGATAACGCTGACAATAAAGGAGTTCACTGTGGATGTGAGCACAACCAAAGCACCACCGGCAAGCGTACTCAGGATACAGCTGATAGAAGAGCATAAAACATCAGAAATTGAGATTCTCCTAACGCATCGAGGTGTGCCCGTTGAGAACGCCTCGATAAGTGTGAATGTTAGTAGTGTTCAAGCTGGTGTTTCTAAGACGTACACTGCTGAGATGACAGGGCCTGGGCTCTTTAGGACTATTATCGATTGGGCTGACTTCCCACCCGGATACAAGTGGACAATAACTATTCACATCGAAGCTATCAAGATACATGGTCGATGGATCCCAGCAGATAAAATATCATATGCTCCTCCAAAGTATGTTGTGTACACAGATTATGTGTCTGGAGCAACGCGGATTCCAGGAACAAGAATATACATCGCTAATATGTTTTTGTATCCGATAATAGCTGTTCTCCTAGTGGTATTCGCCTATGCTAGCTACAGGGTGATATCCTGGTGGCTCCTGCCGTGGCAGGTCAAGGAGATAAACAAGATACTCAAGCTCATAGAGAAAGGAGTCTTCGAGTACAAAGCACCAGAAAGAAGAGAATACATAACAGAGCTGCTAGCAGACGAACTAGAAGTAAAAGTTCCAAAGTAAATTTTTTTACTTCTTGTTTTATGTTCCCTTTTTATTTTTTAACCTCGTGAGAAAACTATCTTCTAATCTCATGGATCCGCGCAAAGGCATCTATGGGCATCTTTTACATGATGGGTATGTCAAAAACGAAAATTATTTCACTCCTAACAAAAGCTATGATCCTCTCCGCAGCTTCGATAGCCTTCGAGATGTGCTCTCATCATATGCTTCATGAGGAGTTCCGTCTGGATGAGCATCAGGATATCTTGCAGGAATGTAATGCCTATCGAGCTCTCTAGCGGCCTCTAATAGCTCTTCCATGGGCTTCATATTTGTTCTTTCAAAGTAACGCTCTAAGAGAATCCTAACGCTGTGGCCCCATGGTGCTTCATTCACATAATACAATAGTGCCTTTACCGCTAACTCTGCTGCTTGTTGTGCATAAAAAGCGGCAGCATTATACCTTGCCTCCCTGTGTAGTATCTTAGCAGTATCCAGTGCCCAGAGGGCTTCCTCGATCCAGCGTACATATTCACCACGCAAATACACCACCTATGCAATTCCCTAAAATTATACTCGTTCTTTATGTACCCAATAAAATCCAAAACAATTATGCATGAGGATATACTTAGTGATATTGTTAGGTTGCTTAGGGATAATTTGCCACTAATAGCCGTGATTTTGTTTGGTTCTAGGGCTAGGGGAGACTGGGTTCCTTGGAGCGACTATGATCTTTTGATAATAGCTGATTTTCAAGAGAAGTATCTTGACCGCATAGGTAAGATACTCAACATCCTAGGTAAGATAAAAATACCTATTGAGCCCCACCCATACACCCTTGAGGAAGCCATATCTATGCTGAGGAATGGGAACCCCATAATTGTGGATGCCATCGAAGAGGGAAAAATTCTCTATACAACGCGGAGATTGAAGAGGCTCTATGAGGAGTACCATAAGCTTAAGAAAAATGGGTTAGCTAGAACACATACCACAATAATAATTCCAAAAAAGCGAACCTAATTATGCGATGTTTCTACAAGCTATTTCTGAGCGATCAAAAGAAAATGGATACCGGGGGAAGAGGTTAAGGCTTGGATATCAAAGCCTAAGGGCATCTGATTTCTTGATAAAAAATTGAGAGAAATATTATTCCTTGGTTTTTTATCATTATTTTTTGTGAGGAGAGTGTTATGTTCGACGATGCTATAAAGAAGTATTACGAGATAAAATCTAAGAGGCTAATAGATGCTCTAAGAAGTAAGGGGTGGTCAGCGTATTTCTTTGACAATAAAGACGAAGCGAGAAGAAATGTTTTGAGGATACTCTCTGAAACTGGCTATCGAAAAATAGGGGTTCCCGGATCTGTGACTATAAGGCAAATTGGACTTATCGAAGAGCTCGAAAAGAGAGGATTCAAGGTAATTCAGCACTAGCTTCCTATAAGCTCAGATGAGAAGATAAGACTCAGAATCGAGGAGACAAAGGCAGATATCTTTATTCATGGCGCTAACGCCATAACTATAGATGGCGAGATGATGATCGCAGATTTCTATGGGAACAGTGTGGTTGGAAGTGTCTTAGGTCCAAAAATACTGATGTTTGTTGTCGGCGTCAACAAAATTGTCGACGACTTATCAAGTGGGTTCAAAAGGATAAGGAATTATGCTGCGAAAGTCAATGCTATAAGACTGGGGCTTGACCCAGAAGGCGAATATGACAACATAGTTTTCATCCTTAGACGGAAACCACCCCTCATCCAGGAGGGATACGTTATTATTGTGAATGAGTATTTAGGGTATTGAAAATCGGTATTCACCTATAAGTTTATCTGTTCGATGTTTGGGGGAATGATGAATTCTTCTCTTTTTATTCTGCCCCCTCTTTTGAGTAACCTAGCTAGATCTGCTACGGGCTTCTTACCATAGAACTCAGCAGATGTTATAAGTTGTCTTCCTAGTTTTTTGGCTTCTTCTAGTGCCTCTCCCACACGCTCCCTCCAGTATATGTCGCGTAGCAAGTGGTGGTCCCATATTATTAGCTCGCTATCTGTATGTCTTAGGATATTTTTGATGTTTTCTATGGCTCTTCTTAGGTTTGTCCGTGTCATCATGTACCCGAATTGGTATGTTGGAGGCCCATCGATTATGATGATGTCTGGGTTCTCCCTTATCACCCACTCAGCATAGTCTTCTATGAATGGGCCCTGCACATCACTTGTATAGAGAAGCTTCCTGCCTTTTGTCTCGATGACAGCACCTATCACCCACCCCAACCTATCGAACTCTATTCCGTGGAACATAGGCTTTGTGAATCTTATCTTTGTTGGCCCAAAAGTGTATTCTCTACCATCCGCAAATTCGATACGGAGGCTACGCTCATTTATTTCCTTTATCCACATACTCTTCGACCACATGTCGCATAGGGATAAAAAGCGTTTTTTGCCAGAAGCCAAAATTTCCTTTCTTCGCCTATTGTAATCTCCAAAGTCCTTGTTTAGAGCAATTGGTATCCACTCGAGAGGGTCATCAAAATCGGTTTTCTTCGGCTCAGTAAGGAAGTCTTCGAGGGGTTTGTCTAGGAAGAAACCTATCATGTGTTCTAGGAATATCCGTGCTCTTTCATGCTGAGACCTATTGATGTAGATGTTGGGGTCTTTGATGAGTATGAGTTTATCTCCGTAGATTTTCTTTGCGTCTAGGTATGGTGAGTAGGGATCCTCAAAATGGTCGTAGTGGTAATGCGTAATGATTATTATGTCCGCCTTAGAAGCAAGATTCTGGATGGCTCTATATCCCATCATGTTGTATGAACTTTTCCATGACTCTGGTATCGGGAAACCCGGCTGAAGGGCGGATAGTCCGGGGTCGATGAATATTCGAGCATCCTTTGTTTCGATGTATGTTGAGGATGATTTGGACCCCATACTATCAAACCAAACTGGAATAAACCTAAGCATTTTTAAAGCCCACTGAGAAAGCATTTTTAGTGGATTGCCAATTCCCTGGCTTTCTTATATATTGTTTTTTATTTGGATTTTTTAGTAGTTGGTGTCACAATTGAGAAAAAAGCATATTCTCATTACAACATATCTATGTCTACTAGCTTTCCTCAGCACCGTTGTTGCACATTCCTATACACCGAAACAGCAAGTAATTAGAGGTTACCTTGTCGATTTTCTGGCGGCAGACTCACATGGGCTTATCGGCGCTAGGCAGATAGGCTCAGTACTAAACATCTGCAGAGTTGATCCAGAGACCGGAAACATAACTGTGCTAGCAACTTTGAATATATCCGACGGGCTCTGCATGGGTTTTGATTGGTTCTATAGATACTATGTACTCACGTATAACCGGCTTTTGGATAGATACGAAATATGGATCCTCAACGATGTCTTCGCGATTTTGGATAGAAAGGTGATAAACATAGATATCCCAGATAACATCCGACTTTTCTCATTGGCCGTCAACGCATCTAATTTCTGGGTGGGATACTACACTTTGTCTTCTCCATACCTTGCTGGTGTTCTTAAGCTTGATTCTGAGTTATCTGAAGTTCTTGATAACATAACTTTTAGTCCTCCCCCAAACTTCCAGGGCAACGCATATTACATCGTTGATCTAGATGTGTATAGTAGATGGCTGTTCGTATATGACATAACCTTTGATGTATACACGGTAGATCCCACGGGTACTAGGGATCACATAGTGAACGTTTATGATAACAGTAGCGAGTTCCGAGAGCAGAACAATGTGACGATGAGCTATCCTAGCGGAATTGCTGTGTTTAATGAGGAAATATACGCCTGCATGCATATAGTCTGGACGGAGGGGCGCCAAACATATGAAGGATCGGCTTTCCTAGCATATCCAGCTCCAAAACCACCAGCTCCTCCCCCAGTTCCTCCTAGTGGTACAGAAGGTGTTCCTAGGGGAAGACTCAGCATGATAACTATCTGTAGTGTTTTCACATTTCTGTTTGCTGTTGCTATCAGCAAAACATCGCTGATGGTTTTGCCTAAGACTGCTGAGAAACCTATCGGAAAAGAAGAATTAGCATTGAAAAAGGCTGAGGGGACTGCTGAGACTGTAGAAACACCAAAAGTTGCCCCAGCAATAACCGATGATGTCATAAAGGAGTTCGAGCAATCGTCAGGGGCGATAAATAAAATCAGAAAAATTCTTGGGGTAAGAAAGATATTCGGTGTTGCTAAGAGGTATAAGGATAAGAAGCCCAGACCGAACTTCGACTATGCGTTGGGCCAACTAGCAATACTAGGAGTCATCATAGGAACGATAACATACTTCCTGTACAAGGTGGACATATTCACGGCGCTGGGCATGAACATCGGTATGCTGATTTCTGTGGGAGGCCTACTAGCAGCGATAATTATGCTGATCCTTTGGCGGAAAAGAATAGTGGAATTCACGAAGAAGATATCTATACTCATAACAGCGATATACATCCCTCTTAGCATATACGGAATAATTATTAACCTAGCAACCATAGTAGACATTGTGGCGGTCCTCGCAGTGATTGAGGCGGTTGTGGCGGTATTCATAACGCTAAGGGAGCTGGTAATCTTTCTTATAGGCAGAGGCTTACTATTAATAGCCTTCAGAAAGCAATAGTGCACCTGCTAGGAGCGTGTATGTCAGCCTTCATTTAAAATTTCCCTAACATTTTTTATAGACCTTTTTAATTGTAAATCTGCTTCTAATTAAAGTACATCTAATGAATTATGGTGGGGGCTAAGTAGGTGTGTGTTGTGGCTAAAAGACCCGTTGTGATTGAGGGAGAAAAAGTCGCTTTGGGCCCCATAGTCGAGGAGGATTTGGATAAGTTTTGGTTCTGGGTTAACGATAAGACTGTTACTCAGTATCTCAGTGATAAGCTGTTTTTAGGCGTCTATACTAGAAGTATGGAAGAGAAATGGATTAGGAGTGTTCTAGAGGGAGACAAGAATACTTTGACATTTGCGATACTCCTAAAACCAGAATATGAAGTTATAGGGGTTATTTCCCTCGGTAAAGTTGATTGGATAAGCAGAAACGCTGAATTGGGGGTCTTCATTGGTAATAAAGATCTGTGGGGACAGGGGCTAGGTTCGGAGGCGATAGTGTTACTTCTTGACTACGCATTCAACGTGCTGAGTCTAATAAAGGTCTATCTGCGTGTCATAGAATACAATAGGAGAGCCATAAGGGCGTATGTGAAAGTGGGCTTTAGAGAGGTTGGAAGGCTGAGGAAGCATATTTTTAGGGGTGGAAGATTCTGGGATGTCATCATCATGGAGATACATTCGGATGAATTTGACCAAAAGAAAAGTAAGATCAGAGAAAAATGTTCAGACCTATTTACATAGATAATATTTGTTGCTGTGTTATCAGTATGCTCAGCTCCGAAGTAGCTTTATTGGTTATTCAGTGGAATATTTCCCTGTGAAAGCGATTCGCAGATAAATAAGTCATAGTGTTTCGGTGGAAACTGATGAATCTTAGGAGAGAGGAGCCATTCGGAAAAACAATCAGACTGAAATATTCTATGACAATTAACTATGTTGGTAGGTTGGTAGCAATAACGATTAACATTCTCTTTACACTAATAATAACCAGAAAGCTGGGGATAGCAGAATTTAGTTGGTGGATAATACTTAATAAGTATATGGTGTACGCAGTAGCGTTTACTTCGGTTTACACAATATGGACAAATAGAGCAATAAGTCGAGGTTGGAATGTCTCGAAGATATCTTTGAAAATGAGCTTGATTCTAGGGATATTTGCGATTGTCATAAGTATTCCTGCTGCGGTTCTGTTCAACTTGGAATTTGGAGTACCAGTAGAGGTTCTTTTTAGCTTTATGTTGCTACTATTTGAGGAATACATAATACGTGCGCTACTATCTATATCGATGGGGTACAAGCCGCATTATATAGGGATCTATAATGTTCTCCTCGCAGCTTTTAAAACAGCTCTGGCCTATCTCCTGATAATTACATGTCAAATGGGGATTTTGGGTGCGATGTTATCATTGGTTATCGCGAAGATTCTTCTTCTTGGCTTTCTCTTTATCTACAACAGAGGTATGATTCTGGGATCAACATATGATAGAGAAGTAGTTTCTAGGTGGCTAAAATACTCATGGTATTCGCTTAGCCTTACAGTGGTTTCAACTCTACACAATTTCGATGTAATAATAGTACGCTATTTGACAGGAGACGAGCTAGTTATAGCTCTCTATGGGGTTATATTTCTGTTGATAAATCTGATAGGAACACCAATACAATCCCGAACAGCATTGTATTCCAAGATACTCGCTAAGCGGGATTTCAATACAATAAACGAAGCTCTTTGGCTGACTCTATTATTTTTGACTCCTCTCATAAGCATAGTTTCTGCTTTATCTAAGCCTATTATCGCGGTGTTTGGTGTTAAGTATCTTATGGTAAGCGATCTTGTGGTAATATTCGCCATAGCTGTTGGGCTTCGAGTGGTGTATTTTGTGTCTAAAGATACTGCCCTGGCGTGGGAGCGTAGAGATGAAAACATACTTGTTGATTTTAAACTGCGGGAAACAGCACTATTTGATGTTTTGATAGCAGAGGTAATACAAGTGAGTATTTATTTGTCGCTGATCGCAATAATATCCTTGCTATTCAGTGATCCTCATCTCATTATCTGCCTGTGGGGCTTAGTTTTCTTGCTTAGAGCGATTATTGGCTTGGTTCTCATCAATATGGTTACGAAGAAAAAATTTGGTTTCTTAGTTTTCAGAAGAGACAACGTCGTTTTTATGGTAAAATATATGTTTATTGGAGTTATGGTCTATATAATTGGTATGTTTATTCCTGTGACCATTACTGAGAGATTTTACACAATGTTTTCAAATTTGATATTACCAGTAACTTCACTAATCGCTCTCTATGGTTTACTTGTATTAGCATTTGATAAGAAAGCTAGGTCTTTGGTCAAGTATATACTTAAGAAAATAGGATTTTGATATTCTCATCTCTTAATGCTTCCTGTAGCCCTCCTTATGATGATATGTCTAAAATTTTGACGCGCCGAGAGGTTAATCAGCTTAGTATTTTATAAATTATTTTTGGCTAGATATAGCTGAGAGCAAGCGTAGAGACGAAGAAATGCAATTAAGGTGGCTCGACGGATGAAGGTTGTCATGATAAACGATTGTTCCTTCGTAGGGGAAACGATTCTCAAATTCATGCCACCGAATATCCAAAAATGTCATATAAAGCGTTCTAGACGACTATGGGATAAAACCATTGGTCTTGTATTTAAGATACTGCGATCCAAGGGCGATATATACCACATTCACTATCTCCTGCAGGATTGCTATATAGGTCTGAGACTTGGGAAGCGACCTGTGGTTGGGCATGCACATGGAAGTGACATAAGGAGGTATTTGGATCATCCATTATGGGGGAAAATAGTAGCATATAATTTGAAGCATTGCGACTATATCGTTGTTAGTACGCCCGATCTTCTTGAGAAGGCAAAAAATTTTCAGGAAAATGTTCAGTATGTACCTAATCCTGTTGACACAACGCTATTTTATCCGAAGCCATGCGAACCAAAATCCCAAAAGAAGAGGGTTCTTATCGCTGGTGCGTCTAACTGGGCAACGAAGGGCATAGACATAGCTATAAGAGCGTTGAGTAAAATTAGGGATGAAGTAGAAGTAAGCATCATTGCGTATGGAAAGGATTTTGAAAGAACAGTATCCTTGGCTCTATCTTTGGGCCTAGATTTGAATATCCTACCAAAAATCCCACACGACAAGATTAATACTTATTTCTGGAATGCTGACGTGGTTCTTGACCAGTTTAAGGCTGGAACCCTTGGTATGATCACCCTTGAAGCTATTGCTTGTGGTAGACCCGCAATCACATATGTGTCCTCAGAATATCGAGAACATAAAGATTTTCCATTAAAAGATGTCCATACCGAAGAGGATATAGCTGATGCAGTATTAAAAGCTGATGAGAACTTATGGAGACTCGAGTATGACTACCTCAAAAAATATCATCTGCCAGAAGTCGCTGTGAATCGGATATTAAGGATATATCTGGAAGTTCTAAAACACCTATAGACGATATTATTTGATGCAAAATTTTAGTGGTTTCTCTCAGACTCGTAATCTACGCTGCCCTCTTTTGAACTTTTCTTCTGAACTTCCTGATCGCCCTAGAGAGCCTCAAATATCTTTTTATTTTGTTTTCGGCATGAATCACGTCGCTCGGGGTTGGTCTTCTACTCTTATCATAAGAGATAGCTTCCTCCAATTTTTGGTCGGTAGCATTGAACACAAATTTAAATTGCTTGTAGTAAACCGCTATTCTATGTTTCTCGAGCTCTCTAAGGTTTTCTAGTTCTGTTTTTGAATTCGCTTTGAGCTCAATTTCTACTCCGTATGATTCAGAAAAAACAGTGTCCGAGTAGAGGACGTTGTCATCATTAAGCTCATTGTTGACAATTTTTTCTATCAATGGCTTTGTACTAGTCAGGCAGATCCATTTTCCAGTAGGATCTGTTAGTTTGACCCTTTGACTACTAGGATATTTGACGAATAGCGGAACCCTCAAAAGCTCGTCATACAGAAAAACAGCGTGTCCTATTCGTCCATACTCGCCTAATAGCTGACCATGGTCGCTGGTTACTATGATCAGAGATTCATCAAACTTGTTTCTTTTCTTCAGAAGCGAAATTAGCTCTGAAATTCGATTTGATAAGTAATTTACCTCTCTAGCATATAAAGTGCGCCATTTTCTTACAAGTTTATCGCTTAGACCGCCGCGTCTTTTAAGATTTATTTTGCGTGCTCTAATGAAATAGCTTTGAAGTAAATATGGTTCATGAGCCTCCATGAAATTCATAAAGATAAATAGTGGATTCTTAGGTTCTTCTGAGAAAATTTTTTTGACAACTTTTAGTATTAATTTTGAGCCTTTCTCGAGAGGCCATCCGCCTGCCATTGAGTGTACGTATCCGACTAGTCTGTTTAAAACGAATTGCATACCCGCCTTAAAAAAGAGGGCGCCATCCACGGTAAATGCTATCTTCTTTATTAGCGATAAAGAGAGATTGCTATCCTGCATAAATGGTCGTATTTTTTTTATGGCATCTGATGAGAGAAGCTGCGGAGGGCCCCTCCATGTTATATATGTATGATCAAATCCAGAAAAACCAAACTGGGGAGACAACATCGGATTCGAACTAATTAGAAATGTTTCGTAGCCATATTTTTTCAGTTTTTCGTATATCGTCTCATGTCTTCTGCGAAATTTGATGTGTGGAAGTTTTTTCTTTGGTGTTTCATGAACACCATGGAATGTAGGATAGAGACCCGTAAATATGGATGCATGACTCGGGATAGTCCACGGTGCTGCTGTTATTGCGTTTTTATAGTATACAAAGCCATATTTGGATAATGTCTCTTCTAGTGGATCGGCATAATCTTGTCTTAGGCAATCAACAATGATGAATATGATATTTGGCAAATCTGGCATGATACCTCCCAACAAAAATAGAGGCATGCGGCTCTTGAAGAGCTCTTGGTAAATTTTTACGGCATATCTAATTGCGATTAATATAGTAAATATAATATATAAATCGTTTTGATGGTTACTCTCATGGTTCTTTTTAAATACTTTTAGCACTTTTTAGAGTTTTTTCTAACTGCCTGAGATGAATTTGATATCTTAAAACACGTTTAATATGAAGCAGGAACAATTTGTAGAGTTCTTTGTATACATCTTTGTATACGTCTTTCTGGTCTTTTTTCTCCATAGGGTCTCTAGCGCGGTCGAATAGCGATATTCTCTTTCGGATATTATCCACTATCAGTTTCCATCTACCCACAATAGTTGCAATACAGAACTGTTTGTAATATACCTTATATCCATATCTAACAGCCGCATCATGTATATAAATTATTCTCTCCCCATCATCGAAAAGACATCTCCCCACATATCTTCTAGGCTTCTTAATTCGAAGAACATACGCTAGTGTTGGAGCTAAATCTATCAGACTGACATTTCTTGTAAGCCTACCTCTACCAGCACCCCAAATTATCAGTGGGACTCGAATAAGTTCATCATAGAGCCTATTGAGTCTGTGGCCAAAGAACCCATGTTCAAAAAGCCCATCACCATGATCAGCAGTCAATACTATGATAGAATTATCAAGGAGACCGTATTCTTGTAGGATATCAACAAGATTTCCTATAGCATTGTCCACATGCTTGACTGCCGCTTGATAGGCCCTACGAACAAAATTTATGTCGGCTTTTGACATTAAAAAGCTTGGCTTATGGTATGTATAGAAAATTAGTCGGTAATAATCCTCAACGCTATCGAAGAAATCCTCGATAATATCTGAGAGGTACGGGAAGTGTGTGTCCATGTAGTGAATCCACAGAAAAAGATTAGACCATTTCGATTGCCTGGTCTTAAGAAGGTTCTCTAGAAACCCATTTATAGTAAAGGCTGATGCGAGATTTATGTTGTAGTGGTGCCTAAACAACGTGTCAATAAATGGTCTGAGTTCTCGCATAGTCTCATATAGACGAACATTTTTGATTCTCTGAGTAAGAAAATTGGAAACCTTACTCCTAACTCTGACAAGCAGACTCTTTGGTTTCTTTTTTACTGTTCTAATCGGTCTTAATCCCAGAAAATCCTCATAAAACTCATCGAACCCTCTATTCCAGCCAAAAAGTTTTGTTAAATATACATTTGTAGTTATAGCGACTGTCTTGAAGCCTGCACGCCTAAGCATCTCCGCTAATGTTATTGTATATGGGTCAGGTCTGAAACCGGGAGAGAGAAGGAAATACCTTGAGGTAAAAATTGATGGAAAGGAAGCGTATGTATTGGGTCCATTAGAGTGTGCATTTGTAAACACGTAGCCCTCATTAGCAAGCCTATCAATATTGGGGGTTCTAACTGGCGAGTTTGGATTTATACTGCTAATATGATCGGCTCTAAGGCAATCAATAGTAATTAATATGATGTTCCTTGGTGCCACTTCTAGATTCATTATGTTTCACCAAGGCTTAGAAAAAAATAGTCATGTTTTAGGTGATATATTAATGTAACGATATATTCTTTTCTCAGCGGATAATTTTTGGCTAGTTTTTCAGATTTTTCTTGATACTACTCTTTAGAGTAATTTTTAGTTTTTTATTGGTATTAGTGGTGTTCGATATGAAGAATATCCTATTGCTTATCATTATTCTTTCTGCTTTGACTAGTGGGGTATTTTTGAAACCAACACACAATTTAGGGACAGCAGATATGATGGCAGATGTGAAGTGGCAATACGGCTTCCATGGTGTACCTAAATCCGACATACTATATATTTCCGGAGGAACTTTCTGTGTTAGTACGGATCTGGGTGTTGTGTTTTTAAGCACTGATAGCGTACTGTCCTGTGCCTATATAGGAGACATTGTTGCTGGGCCTCTCATAATCGGTGATATTGTATACGTATCGACGCATCAATCTGTCTATAAGATTGGTGTGGATGGGGCTATTCTAGATAGCATAGCAATTCCTAATGTGAAGGATTTATACTCTTGGAATAATTACCTCGTGATAAACAGCGTGAATGTGTATAGCACGCTGGTTGTGCATGGGGCCGACATAGAACTTCACCCAGGCATCATTGTGGATTATGCCGATGTTGGGAACATAGATGGCGAAGGTACTGATGACCTTATTGTTTGCTCTATCCTAGGAGAGGTTCTCGGATATTCTTGGTATGGGGATGTCATCCTTAATGTGTCAATATCTCTTAACTTGGGGAGCTCTGAGCTTGTCTCGGATCTCCGAGTAGGAGACGTATCTACTGGTGGGTATGATGAAGTTGTGCTGGGAACGAAGGCGAGGTATAATCCTAATTTTGGTAGACTTTTTGTTGTGAGTAGTGATGGAGCCATTAGATCGTTGAATTTGAGCAGAGGCGTCGAGGCGATTTACCTATATGACTTTGATGGTGATGGCTACCTAGACATCTTTGTCGGCACAGACCTTTGGTATGCAATTATAGATGAAGGGAGCATGGAGCCTATCTATAATGTCTCAACAGTTGGATATGAGGAGGGCTTCGCGAAGCCTCTTGTGATTAGAGATATCGATGGGGACGGTGCAGCGGAAATTTTATACTTAGGAGGAAAAGGCTCTCTCGTAATAGGTAACACTACTGCTGTCGAGAAGATAATAAACGTTCCAAATCAGCCATTCTTATCGTTTGCGGTGGGGGAGGATACAACGCTTATTCTAAGCAGGGAAGGGGCTGTGTACAAGTTAGCAGAAAACGCGGATGCTGAGTATAGATTCTCACTGATTCCATCCATGTCTTCTGTTAATCCGATAATTTATGGTGATAACTCTATTTTGGTTCCATTGCTCAATGACATGTTGCTATTCGGCAGTAAACAGGGCGACATAAACATTACAAGCGGTCTAGGTGCCCTAGCAGATACGATATATGGTGATGTTGATGGTGACGGAGAGGACGAAGCTGTGCTTATCGTCAGATCTAACTCAACAACTGAGATCTACATAATGGATAGATGGAACACTACTCCCCGCCTATATGCGAGCATAGAGAGCATAGTTTACTATGCATCGGCGGCTGACCTAGATATGGATGGTTTAGATGAGATTATTCTCAGCTCGCAGGACTCAGTTTTTGTTGTGACTAAAACAAATGTCGCCAAAATCAATATTACGGGAGGGCTTCTACCCTATCCGCCTGCGATATACGATATCAATAATGATCTTAGCCTTGATATCGTGGTTGCTGGTACCGACGGAGCAATCTATGCTATCAATAGTAGTTACTTTCCGAGAAAGCTGTTCTCCCTCTCATTTGTGCCGAATTCCCCACTTGCTGTAGGAGACATAAACATGGATAGGGGGGCCGACTACCTTACGTTCTATGGATCTTCTCTATACTGTATAGAGTCTTCAGGAAGAGTCAGATTTGTGGTTTCGAAGGCCAACATATCTATGTTTCCAACTCCAAAGCTAACTGATTATGATGTTGATGGCTACTTGGATACCGTGGTCTCTGCTGGGTCTAGGATATATGTATTTAATCACCAAGGGACTCTCCTAGAACAATATGATTTTGGCGACAAAGTACTTGACTTTCAGATTGTGGATTTTGGCTATGACTGGGTTGAAGATCTAATCGTAGCCACTAGAGGGAGGCTTATAGGAATAAACATGCTTACTAAGGATGTGCTCTTTAGTATTCGGTCAGACTACATCGGAGGGCAGGCACACATCCTTGTGAGCGATCTGGACCATGATGGAAAAACAGAAGTGGTGGTTGTGTCATCTGGGATACTTTATGTTGAAGTGTATGCGAATGTTAATGGGATAGCGAATGGAGGAGCCGTGAATAAGCTCTCAAACTTCAACACCATGAACTATGACCGTGACTCTGACGATCTGAACGAATATGAGGAGCAGGTAATTTATCATACGAATCCATATTTAAAAGACACTGATGGGGACGGATTTGACGATGGGATTGAGATTGAAAATGGGTGGAATCCCTTAAGCCCTGCGAGCCCTCCGAGAATACCATTGTTCTGGATATCACTGATACTTTCAATAATAGTGCTAATTGTGATCCTAGCCATTTATCGTATCAAATCAAAAAACCATAAGAGATAGGAAACCATAGATAGATGCTTCATATTTTTATTTCAAATAAAATATAGAGAACTAGGGATCCCCAGAAATTCCCTACTGTAGGGGTGTTTTTCTTTGGGAAGGTATGTAGTGTTTATAATTATTATACTCCTAATGTCGGCTCTCGCCATCACTTGGAGTAAGAAGATGGATATTGTAGAGAAAAAAATCGTGGAGATAACACTGGGAGGGAAAACGATAAGATACGAAATCGTAGGCGGGAAAATTATTAGGAGAACTTATCCGAATGGTAGGTCAAACGAAAATTTACATGTTAGAATAGATAAGGGCTCACTTGAGCAGCTAGCTCCAATAAGCGTGCGGGATCCAAGGATAGATGCATCATCCGCTATACAAACAAGGGCCTCTATAAACACCATATTCATAGAGGACTTCGAACGTGTTGGACATGAGGTCCCTGGGCAGTACTGGGATTCCTTTGACACTAATTCCGCTGGTGGCTATGTGAGCTGGGCCGATGTGTATAGGTACTATGGATTCAAGGCCTATGAAGGAAACTGGAGTATGTGGTGTGCTGGTTTTATTAACGACTCTACAATCAGCGGTACAGTGAAGGGAGATGGCCTACCATCAATACTTGTTGTCGATGATAATAATGTGTCTAACTATAAAAACTACGCGATATACTACACGGATCCCCTCGACTATTGGGGATATTCCTATGACTATTGGAATACGAGCACTAGCGGTGCGCCTAGCGCTGCAACACTTTCGAACTATGATATCGTTATATGGTTTACTGGAGACGATTACCAATACACATTGACAGCAACGGAGAGAGATGCTCTATCAACATATCTTGATGGTGGCGGGTCGCTATTTATTAGTGGGCAGGACATAGGATACGATGTATACTATGAGGATCCTACGTGGTATCAAAACTATTTGAAGGCAATTTATGAGGCTGATGACACGAACGCTGCGAACGTCACTGGCGCCCCTGGCACCGCCTTTGATGGGGACACCTACGTGCTTAATGGTGCTGATAGTGCTCAAAATTCTAATTATCCATCCAACATAACGAATACGAGTGGCTCCTACATGCTATTCTACTACAACTCCTCGAGGAACCTAGGGGCAGCTGTATACTATGATGGGGCATATAAGTTAGTCTACTTTGCTTTTCCATTCGAGGCTATGGGGAATACCTCCGAGAGAAGAAGAATCATGTATAGACTCATAGAGAACTACCTTACCCCTAATCCTAGGTACGATATTGGAAGGAACGATTCGTACTCTTGGTGGGGAGTGCTGGTGTATCTGCGGAGCGGTACTGCGTACAAAATAACACTTGATTGGAACTCAACAGAGGATTTAGATCTGCTCATATTTAACACTAGCGGAGATCTTTACGCCTACTCGCTGAGTAATAAGCCGGAAGTCGTAGAGTTTGAAGCGAATCAAGATGGATGGTGGTACATAATTGTTGATGATTGGTCTGACAGTCTTAATGTAGGCTCTTCGATAACAATAACAATAAACCAGACGGTCTATATGAAAAGATATTATACGCCCCTAGACGTCAAATACGCTAACTATATGGATTCCTACGCCTACTGGAATAGCACATTCTACCCTGTTGATAACTACGATCTATTAGCCTTAGAGTTCTGGGGATGGTGGAACCTGGAGGATACATACGATAAGTTTAGTGCTGGTTTCTATATGAACAATGGCTCGGCATACCTACTTTCATTTGATAGGGACTCTGCTGCGTATGCTTCTGGGTACACCGTCCATGAGAAATATTTTAGCTATAGGATAATAGAGAAAACCGCCGATAACTGGCTTAGAATCGGACTTGTTGCTGACAAAGATTTCTATGATGGGTTTAACATAACGCCAATATTCAGATTCTACTCTGATCTGTCAACCGTTGATGTGGGAGCTTACGTTGACCTAGTTAAGTTCTATGAAATAGACATAACTCTAGATGACACATATATAAATACCACTCTTGCGCATCCTGGGGAAAGCGTTGAAGTTGGGTGGTATGTTAGTAATCCCTCTGTATTTAACATAACTGAGTTTAACCTATCTGTGACATTTCAGCATGTTGATACCGGCCAAGAATACGTATACTTCCTACCTGTGAATCTAAGTGAGTACTATAAGGTTCTCCAGCCAGGATCAAGCTGGTTCTACGCACTAATTTCATCGTCGCATATATCAAATATGCCTACTGGGTACTACAATGTGCTCTATGAAGTTTGGAGTGGAACTGTTGGTAAGTCTAGGCTATGGGGCTCGTCGGGATGGATATACAATGGGTTCCAAATAAAACATTATACAAGCGTCTCATTTTCCCAATCTCAATACTCTGGCTACTATGGTGATAGTCTGACAATAACTGGATACATAGAAGATGCCGATACGAAGTCTTCCCTCAGCGGGAAGAATGTGTCTCTATACTACTACGATGGCTCCGCTTGGGTCTACTTAGGCTCAGCTATTAGCGATACTAATGGCAATCTGCAGTGGACAATAACACTTACGATGGACGCTGGAACATATGACTTGATGATAGAGTTCAAGGGTGATGATGATTATGAGGCAAGCTCAAGAACACTAACTAATGGGCTTGTTGTGGATCCCGAGATAACTACGATAAGCTTTGACCAAGCAGGATATTCAGTCCAATATGGAGACTCACTTACTATAAGCTGTGTACTAACCGATGACGAGGGGAACCCCCTCTCCTCCAAACCCGTGGATTTCTACTATAGTAGTGATGGTCAAACTTGGACATATTGGTTTAATGCGTACACGGATACTAATGGGAGAGCTAGCAAAAATGTTGTTGTTGATTTGGATCCTGGAGATTATTATATCAAGGCACAGTTCGCGGGAGACAAAAATTATCAGTCAAGCTCTGCTCAGACAACATTAACTGTCGACCAGGAGGTCACGCAAATAACGCTTGATAGTGATAATTATACTGTGGACTACTTGGATCCTCTGACGCTAACTGCGACTCTTAAGGATGACGATGGACAGAATGTTGATGGTAAGATGGTGTATTTCGAGTATTATAATGGGTCAGCGTGGGTGCCTCTAGGCAATTCGACTACAAGTAATGGTGTCGCCTCAATAACGATATATGTGGATCTTAAGCCTCAGACATATACGATCCGCGCCATATTCTATGGGGATAAGCAGTATACCTCATCATCAGATACAGCAACTCTTACTGTCAATAAGGAAACGACGAGCTTGACAGATCCTAGTACTTCTGGTCACTACCTTGATTATGTAACGATCTCTACGACTCTTACTGAGGATGGAAATCCGCTGGGTGGATTCGCAATAGACTTTTATGTTAATAATACCTATGTAGGCTCGAATAAGACTGGGAAGGATGGCGTCGCGGTGTTTGATTATCTGATAGATCTCATTCCAGGTACATATCCATTAAGTGTTAAGTTCCAAGGTAACGACTATTATGAGGCTTCGTCCGCACAAGGGTCCTTAGCCGTATACAAGGAGATAACTGTTCTTTCCGATCCCAGCACGACGGGGACATATTCGGACAGTGCTACAATAGGTTCAACCCTTACTGATGATGAGGGAAATCCATTAGCGTCTAAGCTATTGACATTCTCGATCTATGTGGGTGGATCTTGGGTCGATCTGGGCTCAAATACAACTGATAAGAACGGATATGCATATGTTGTATTCACAGTTGATTGGCCCTCTGGAAATTATAGTGTTAAGGTATACTTTGCTGGTGACACATACTACGAGCAAGCAGAGCAGTCTGGTGTGCTAACAGTCTATAAGGAGAAGACAGCCATAAGCGATCCTTCTACCAGTGGCTACTACTCTGATAATGCTACATCCGTAGTCTACCTAACAGATGATGAGAAGAACCCGATATCCAATGTTCAGGTTTCCTTCGATGTTTATTATGGTGGTAGCTGGGTCAATCTTGGGAGCAACACAACCAATGATAATGGAGAAGCAAGATTAGAATTCCTGATCGATATTCCATATGGCGTGTATGATCTAAATGTAAGTTTCGCTGGAAACGAATACTACGAAGGTACGTACACGATAGGCTCTCTAACAGTATATAAGGAAATAACGAACCTCTCAGACCCATCTACAAGTGGGTATTACTCAGACAACATAACAATAACGACATATCTTCTTACCGATGACAAGGAGCCGGTGGTGGGCAGAACCGTTGTGTTCAGCATATACATCAATGGATCTTGGTCAGACCTTGGAAACTCATCAACACAGACCGATGGTAGAGCCGAGTTAACTATAACTCTCGGCTACCAACCAAACAACTATACGATTCGAGTTAGCTTTGCGGGAGACCAATACTACGATACATGCGAAGCAACGGGGCAACTCACAATCTACAAGGAGAAAACCGTTCTTTCCGATCCCTCAACCGCTGGATACTATAGCGATTATGTGACTATAAGTACAACATTAACTGATGATGAGTCTATAGGAATAGGTAATAAGCTTGTTGTATTTGAGATACTTATTGATGGGACATGGCAGACACTCGGAAGCAACACCACGGATACAGATGGCTCTGTCTTCATTAGAATACTGCTCAATTACACCCCCAGTACTTACGATCTCAGAGTATCCTTTAATGGCGACGATTACTATGAGCAATGCCAATCTCTAGGAAGTCTGACCGTAAGGAAAGAACTAACAACAATAGTGGTCTTTAAAGCTGAAGGTAACTACAGCGATTCGATTCTGTTAGTCGCAAAACTTACGGATGACGAAGGAACACCACTCGAAAATCTTACAGTCTCCTTTAACGTTTCTAGTGACAACATAAGTTGGGTTTTGCTGGGTGAGGCTCAAACAAATGCGTCTGGATACGCAAATCTTAACTATGTTATAGATCTGCCATACGGTAATTATACATTGAAGGCATATTTCGCTGGTAATAGCTACTATGAGGCTTCACTTGGATACTCCAAGTTGCGTGTCCACAGAGAGATGGTCATAGTAATCTTAGATAAATCGTCATACACTGTGAATTATTCTGATACTCTAGAAGTACTGGTGAGGCTAGTTGATAATGAAGGAACGTCCATATCTAATACTAATGTATACCTTAACGCATCATCCGCAATGGGCGATATTTTCCTAGACTCAGGTACCACTAACTCTTCGGGCTATGTTACTATTGCTGTCAAGATAGATTTGGTGCCATCCAACTACACACTAGTAGCGTACCACAGAGCTGATGATTATTATCTATACGGAGAATCACGGGCACAGCTGAGCGTCTCTAAGGAGCAGACCTTAGTAATCAATGTTTCTGGCATAGGTAGATATGGTGATAATGATGCTATTCTGGAGGCTTGGCTAGTAGATAACGAGAATAGCTCTATAGAGCAGAGGACACTAGAATTCTACCTGTATAACTCATCCTCAGAGACCTGGGAGTATTTAGGGTCAAATAGCACGGATAGCGATGGCCGTGCCATTATAAGAACCGCACTTTCGCTGCCATTCGGAGAATACGATTTGAATGTTTCTTTTGCTGGTGATCAGTACTATGAGCCCTCCTCGGGTACCGGAACACTCCTAGTTGATAAGGAAATAACTGTGATTCTCGGCCCAAATGATGCCTCGGGGAAGTACGGTTCCCAGATAACAATTACACTGCGTCTTGTGGATGATGAGAATGAGACTTACATATCGGGTGCCGAGATAGAGTTCCTGTTCTGGAACGGGACCGATAATGAGTCGCTTGGAACAAAAATAACTAACTCAAGCGGATACGTAGACATAACACTAAACCTAACCCATCTCCCAGCGACATACAGCCTATATGCCATATATCGTGGAAACCAATACTACTATGGTGTGCAGAAAGAAGTGTCGATAATCATAGAGAAGCTCCTACTCAGCATTACAACCCCCAACGGAAGCGGAAACTACTCGGATACCATAGAGATCGGAGTTAATATTACGGATGAGTACGGCAATAAATACAATGGGTCTGTCCTCCTGGAGCTCAACGAGAGCGGAAAATGGGTTGTGATAGCCAAAGCGAATTCTACCGACGGGTACGCTTTATTTGTATTCGTTGCTAATATTACTCCGGGAACCTACAGTATACGTGCACGGGTACCCGAAACAGCTATATACTCCGAGGGAGTCTCAGATTTGGGTACCTTGGATATCAGCAAGGAAGCCTCAAGGATCGAAGTCACACTGAACAGCACATATGAGTATAGCGATGAGCTTGTGGTATATATGGTACTACTTGACGATGAGGGAGAACCGATCCAGAACAGAACCATAGTTGTTACATTCTGTGATGATTCATTTAATGTCACAACAGGCGTCGATGGTGGTGCGAAGTTTTCCATACCGTTATTCTATAGGCCTGGGAACTACTCCCTAGATATATCCTTTGATGGTGATAGCTACTATGTTGATTGCTCATACAGCACAACAATCAGGGTGGTTGCTGAGAGCACAAATATAAAGATTTACGCCGAATCATATGTTTTTGTCGGTAAGACAATAGAAATAGTGATTTATCTGCTTGATAATGACGGTGCTTCAGTACCGAATAGGACAGTGATGGTGTATGTGAACGGTACATATGTGGCGAATATAACCACTGGCGATGATGGGGCTGCTAAGTATGTATATCAAGCTCCCAATACCAGTGGCGAAGTAGAGATAAGCTTTGTCTTCGCTGGTGATAATCTATATAACAGTTCCGAAGCATGTAGCGTAATAAAGATATTGTCGACATACATAGAGATATTAACAAACAAGAGTAGCTACTCCACAAACTATTCTGACGAACTGATAATACCAGTAACGATTCTCAACTACACTGGCGAACCGATACTAGGAACAGATGTTGTTCTTCTAATAAATGTTAGTGGCGATCTCATGGATGTTGCGAGAGCAAAGACAGATGACGCTGGAAAAGTAACTCTGGTATGGGTAGCGACAATCAAACCTGGAGTTTACAACGCATATCTGGTGTGCGAGAGTCTGAGCGGTTATGAGGGATACTCTAAGCGTATCCAGATAACTATCGGGAAGGAGTCCACAGTAATTACGTGTCCGTATGAGAATATTAGGGCCGAATATACAGATTACTTCTCGATAAGTAGCTATCTGCTTACAGATGATGGAGAACCCATAGCTGGTGAAACACTCTGGTTCTACTTATCTATAAACGGCACAGAAGTGAAGTTAGGGTCTGCTGTCACGAATCCAGATGGACAAGCGGAGATAACAGTAAAGTGTGATTTCTTGCTTGGGAATTATAATGTAGTAGTGGTGTATGGAGGCTCCGACTACTACCAAGAGGCGAATAGAACACTTACCTTGGTTGTCGAACCAGAGAAAATTGAGATACTAAACATCGTTATTACACCAGAAAAACTTGTCGTTGGTGATGAGCTTGTCATAGCAATAACAGTTGGAGAAAACGATGAAAACATCGTGTATGTAGCTGGCGCTAAGGCATCAATGTTCATCAATGGAACTAGAGTAGATGTGCAGACAACCGACGTTAATGGAAAAGCAGAATTCAGATGGGTTCCAAGGAGCCCCGGAGTATATCTAATCAGAATAGTCGTAGAAAAAGACTACTATGAGCAAACAAGCCTAACGATAAGAAGAACAGTTTATGGCGCCCTACGCTTAATCCCCGTGATGCTGATAGTCCCAGCAATAGCCGCCATTCTCCTAGTAGCGTATATGGTGAGAAAAAGAAGGAAAAGGCATATCGCTCAACTGCAGGAAAACAGCTAGTGATAACCTCCTCAACTTATTTTCAATTGGTGAGATTTAATACTCCCTCTTTTGACCTCTGTTCTAGTGGTCTTTCTAGATATTTGTGATGAATTTTTATAAATCTAATTTTGATATTATAATTCCGTTTGGAATATCATAATAATAATTGTTGAGAAGAACCCATGTTTGGAGGGTGAATGTGTGACTGGTGGTAGGTATGAGAGTCGCCGTTCCAGTAGATAGGGATATGGGAGTCAACTCGCCAGTAGCATATAGATTCGCAAGAGCACCATACTTTGCAATAGTGGATATCGATAATGGGAAAATAAGTAGTATAAGTGTTGTGCCAAACCCAAATGCCATGGCTAGGGGAGGCGCTGGGC
>Ga0190313_1000507_pt1 | contig 23084 bp, 27 predicted proteins | sample 4870071011_MG_FD_169989 | JGI IMG/M metagenome (GOLD analysis project Ga0190313, IMG submission 169989) | Hydrothermal vent sediment bacterial communities from Southern Trench, Guaymas Basin, Mexico - 4870-07-10-11_MG | ecosystem: Environmental > Aquatic > Marine > Hydrothermal vents > Sediment ...
ATTCTATAATGAGTAAACATTCCCATGGGTCCTATATAAATAAATGGACCATCAGTTTTAGGATTATAAAAATCTAAACCTTGCTCTACACCAAGTACTTTGAATGGTATACCATGATCTATAAAGAACTTAACAAAACCCTCAGTACTTCTCTTCCACTGTTTTCCAGTTAATGGAGTTATTACTGTGTACATCAATTAAATTTTAGAAAAAGAAGTATTTAAAGGTTGGTAACTCACAGATTTTGGTACGTTACACAATGTAGATCGTTCACAAATCTATGGACGTTTCATTATAATACTCGTTCACAAATCGCTTCTTTGTTCACAGACGGGAACATGTTACACATCCCAGTACGTTCACAATGTTCATCTCGTTTCAATGCGCCATTCGTTCACATACCTATTAACGTTACATTGTAATAGTCGTTCACATGTTACTAGACGTTACAACTCACAACTCGTTCACAATTTTATAAGCGTTACATACAAGGATACGTTCGCATTTGAGTACTCGTTACATATAAACCTACGCTCACACATACTTTATTTAAACACATTTATATATTTTACATTAAATAGTGTAATTGAATATGTTCATCATTTTATGTATTACAATACTTAAGATGTTTACAGCCCTTAATACGTTACATTATCTCTTGCGTTCACATATGGAAGATGGAAGCATGTTCACAACCTCAAACACGTTACAGTACTCTCTTCGTTCACAGTATTTCATGAAGATATACGTTTTCTACTTTAAAAAATATGTTTAAAGAAATAAATTTATCTCTCTTGAGGTATTGAACTTATAGTCTTTGATTCAACAGTCTCTATTATTGTTTTTAATCTCTCAATTTCAGGTTTTAGTGATGCTAATAACTTTTGAGCACTTGCATCTAAAGCATGATATAAACTAATAATATACTTTGCCTTCTCAATATATGCTCTCTCAAGTTTTCGAAGTTCATTATATTCCTGCTTTATTACCTTTACTAATCTTATATGATCTTCATAAATATCATATTTTACTTTCCTTCTTAACATTCTATCACAAGAGTAACTTATGAATAAGTATATAAAAAAGTTTTGCCTTTCAATTCTTCGGTATTACTATTTTAGTGGAATAACTTTTACTTTTTTATAGCCGTAGCAGGTTTTATATAAACGTATATTATTTTATATGTTCTTTATGGGCTGTCTTCTTCGTGGAGCAGCAGTATTTTTACCCTCTTCCCGTGTAGCTTGGCTACCCTGTCCTGGTACTCTTTCGGTGGGTATATATAGTAGCGGTTACCCATCTTTATGATACTTGCCTCGAACATGTAGACTACAGCCATAATGCATCTCCAGAGTAAGTATGCATGGTAAACCTTATAAATTTGTATGCAAAAATAGTAGTCTGTGTCTCCGATGAGGGGGAAGACCACTCGATACGCATGGGTGGTTCCCCGAGGAGAATACATGCTAACACTTAAAGCACAGGGAGTACTTATTGAAGGTTCACTTGAAGAGTTAAGAGAAGAATTATACATGTCGAGGAGAGCTACTCAGTATGTTATTGATGCGTTGTGGGAGCTGGATAAACTACCAACACTAAACCAAGTACACCAAATGTTCTATAAACTATTGAGGAGACAAGGTTTTCGTGCACATCAATGTAAGCAGATATACAAGTACGCATTATCAACAGTCAAATCAGCTAAGAGGAATAAAGGGAGAAAACCAGTACTAAGGAAGCTGTCAGCACGTCTAGACAAATATGATGCGGTAGTTGATTTAGAGAACCAAGTGGTAGTCATAAAGCTAAGAAACAAAACATTCAAGATAAAGTTACTACACCGTAGGGACTACATAAGGAAGTTCATGGGAAGGAAATGGTACGAGGTAATCATAAGCATTGATAGGCAGGGAAGGATATGGGTCTCTATACCCTTTAGATGGATATACGAACCATACAATCCTAAGAGATTGATTTCCCTTGACATTAACCTGAAGAAGGTGGTGGTCTACGACGGTAGGAGTGTTAAGAGGATCGATACTAGGTTTGTTGAAGCGTTGTCCCTGAAGATTCACGCTGAGGGGGTTCAGAAGAAGTACTCACGAATGTGGAGGTACAATAAGAGGATACTCAATAGGATAAGAAGTCTTCATAGACGCTCAAGAAACATAGTAATTGACTGGTCTCGTAAATTTGCTAAATACTTTGTCTTTAAAGCGAAGAGAACAGGAAGTGCTATAGTATTAGAGGACTTAGAGAAACTATGGTTTAATGTTTCACAAAAGTCTTCTACCCTAGCTAATAGGTTGTCAAGGTTCGCTTACTGTAAGTTACAACTAGCAATAGTAACTAAAGCGATAGAGTATAACATACCAGTAATCTACGTGGACCCTAGAGGAACATCTACACTATGTCCTAAGTGTGGGGCAAAGCTATCATATACTCATAGACTAGCTATATGTGAGAACTGCGGATTCATAGCTGATAGAGATACGGTAGGTACTATGAACGTACACCTTCGAGGTTTAAGGGGTATGTGGGGGAGCCTTGGGTCTCCCCTGAACGCTCCCGCAATGAACGATGAAACCCGAGGGAGCGGGAGAACAAAAGATGAACCGATGACCGTTCATATAAAATCATATACAAACATATAAAGAGGCGAACCCATAACATAAGTATTCTTTTCTTAATCTTTCAACATCATAATTTAAACTATGATCAGAAAATATTGTAGCTATACACTTTTCCTCATCATCAGCAATAACTTTAAGCTTATGTATGAGATATGATGATTTTGAAGTTAATTTAAACTCCTTTACTTCAATTTTAATATCTATTGGTATTTTCTTATCCTTAATTACATCATTTCTAAAGGTAATGTATGAAAGATATTCATTGTATAAAATTCTTGTAAGGGATTTTATATCTGTTTTTCCGAAGTAAGTTCCTTCACAAACAAGTTCTCCATTAACATAGACTTTATACTTAAGAGGCATGGTTTTCACTTATTTTTCTTAGTAACTCTTCTCTCTTGTTTAATGGTATCCACCATTTTCCTACTTTTTCAACAAAAGGAATTATTGTAATTATAGTAGATTCATTATCTCTCATTTTCCTAATTGGAAGTACTTCAATATCTTCTTCAATTAGTGAATATAGATAGGATAGAATATAGCCTCTTATTGAAAGTGGTAGGAAAAACCTTTCCTTCTTTTCAGATAACATACTATAAAGTACTACTACACCTGTAGGTGTTAATGTAGCGTACTTTACACACTTTAATTTCTTTGCTAAATCATATAATTTGTAGAGAATATCATCTTCTTCAATATCAATTCTTATAGGTTCGTAATACTTAGTTAAGTGAAAGCTAACAATTGGTACCTTATTTTCAGCTAATAAGTCTTTTAATTCTTCATAATTTCTACAATATGGTGAAATTGGATATGTAAAGATTTTACTTATTGGAAGATTTTCATTAAAAATAGGAGACACTAGAAAGTAAGTTACTTCATACTTTGCTTCTCCTTCTTTATAGAAAACTCTTGGATAAGCATCAACTACAACATATCTAAACTTTTGTAATTTTGAAGAAAAAGATGGAAGAAAGGAGAGGCGTCTAACAATATCTTCTAAATCTCTAACTCTCTTCTCTAACTCTTGTAGCTTGTTATACATATCTTCTTGCAATCTTTATCCTCTCATCAAGTATTATGATTTTCTTTGGCTTTTCTTCAACTTCTTTTTCTTCAGTTACTGTTTTTATATCTTTCTCTACTCTTTCAACTTCTACTGGAACTTCACTTGATGAAGATTCAGTACCTACATTACTTCCACTTGATGTAGATTCCATACCTACTTCTACTCCTCCAGTAGTAGTTGATGCTTCTACTGTAGGTTGTTGTACTTGTTCTTCAACTTTTACTCCTTCTTTAGCTATTTCAACAACTTGCTTTAACTTCTCTGAAATTTCTGGAGCAACTTCAACTGTTACTTCAGTTAATGGTATTACAGCAATTATTCTATTATCTGCTTTTGATCGAATAACAATCATTTCTACAGGATTTTCTTTTGATGTTCCTTCAATAAATCTACATCTTACAGTATTTGGTACATAGCCATATCTCTTTCCATTTACATCAAACAATCTTCTAATCTCATCAACATATCCTAGTATGATATTATCTTTCAATGCTTCCTTAATTATATCTTTAACATCTTCTTTAATTATTTTGATATCAATAATTCTATTGTAGGAGCTAAGTGATAATTCTAGTAATGGTACTTTATTTTCTGCTAGTAGTTTATGTATTTCATAGAATTGAGGCATTGAGTCATTTATTGTTATTGACTTTATTTGACTTGACCCCATGAAGTATAGTATTAAGCTATATATTCTCCTATTAGTAATGGTTATGATTTCTTGTGCATCTAGTAGTATTGCTTCCTCTCTTCTTACCTCTTCAAACATCATTGTTTCAGTATATTTCTTTAATCCCTTTAGTAGTGATTCAAGATCTAATTCTTTAGACATACTATCACCGTAAGACTTCATAAAGTTTGGAAACTAATTCATTTAAAGATTTAACTTCATAAACTTTACAAAGATTATTAACGTAATCTGGGAAAAATACATTAAGTGCATCTAAAACTCTTCTATCAAGTAATACAAGTACGTGTCTTCTATTATGTTCTCTAATAAATCTAAATATTGCTTGTACATTAATTGCATGATTTAGAGTAATTAATCCTTCAGTAATTATGTTATACCAATCAGGTTCAGGTGAGTAAAGTGTAGTAAACTTAATTGCTGGATGTAGGGAAGTTCTTACATCTTCAATTCTTCTTCCTTGGTATTGTGCAATAATTACATCCTTATCTAAGGATATACCTCTATACAACCTATCACCCGGAACAATAATTACATGATCGTGTCTCATTGCTTCTCTAAAAGACTTACCATAATAAACATCATAACCTTCTCTAGTTAGTTCAAAACAGAATAAATTAGCAACTTCTTTATTTCTGCAAATAATACCACACTTAAGATTTCTATGAGTACAATAATCAACAATTTCTTTAGTTACTTCAATCATTTTATATAGTAAACTTCTATCAACTTCTTTTCTAATTCTTAATTGTTTACCATCACTTGCAATCCACCTTTCTTTATAAATATCATTATAAAATATTGGAGCATAATATGAAATTATAATATCTTGAATTTGTTTTCTTAATGGAATTTGTAATTCTTGATAAATAATATCAGGCTTATGTTCATTCTTAACAATAATAGCATTTAATAATGGATGATATGTTGCACTCATTAGTATACACACATCAACACCTTTAAATATTGGAAATGCATAGAAATATTGTCCAGTATCATTATCAATATCAAAACTCTCTTGTAATCTTAATAATATTCTCATTAGAATATCTCTTAATTCTGGATCTTTGCATTTTTCACATAACTTCTTGTACTCTTCCAACTCTTTTGGAGTAATTCTAAGATTAGATACAAAACTAATAAATTCTTCAACTTCATCAAAAATGTAAATATCAAACTTGTAACCAAATAAGGTATTTAATACAAATGAGTGAAAGAATGAACAGACAACAAGTAGATTTCTATACTTTCTAATTAGCCTAGTTAATTCTCTTACTTGATTAAGGAAAGGACATTGTTTAGGACAAATTCCCTTATTCCTTAAGTAAATACACTTTACCATTAATCTTAATCTAGAAGGTAAACTCTCAACTTCTGGCATCTCTTCTACAGTGTAAAGTGATTCAGAATATAGTGGACATTCAGGAAACTCATCTTTTGCTTTCCAATTATAAATATTCCACGTTAAGAGATATCTACCTGCTGCTTCAAATACCCATCTCTTTAATTGTCTTCTTGGAACAGCATAAACTACCTTCTTATTACGTAAATATCTTAATGCTCTTAGAATTAATGTCGTCTTACCTACTCCCGGAAGACCTTTAATAACTATACAGTGTGTATACTTGTAAATTTCTGGTATGAAACAAAATTCTAGAATACGAGCTAACTTCTTAACATTATCAACTACTATTGGATATGGTTTATGAATTTTTTGTTGTAACTTAAGTTTTAGTAATTGAGCTAATAGTTCATTTAGATTATATATGAATGTCACTTAGACCCTACCTCTTCTACTCCTAATCCTACTTCTTCAATTCTTTTAACAACAACTCTCATAAAGTCCTTCATTCTCTTAAATCTATATTTAATTCTCAATTCTTCAAACTTCCAGTATGTCTCTTCATCTACAACAATTACGAACTTTTCCTCTTTTTTCTCTTCTTTCTCTTTGTTATTACGTTTCATTTTCTAACCCATTATATATGTCAAAAACTCTCTAATGAAATAAGTAACTAACGAGTATATAAGTCTTCTTAACAATAACTTAGAAAGCAAGTTAGCTAGTTAACTAGTTTCCTAAATAAAGTTAACTAGTTTAATGCAATATAGAAAACATTAAAGAATTCACATAAATCCATGATACATTCAATTCTACTGCAACGCATCCTGAAAGAGAAGGTTTATATATGAGTTCTGATGTCTAGTATCTTCACCATTATCTAATTGTCTATTCTTTAAAATCCTATACATTCTCTGAAAGTTAGAGCTATTTACCAATTTTCAATCCAAACAAATAATTCGTTTCTATTGCATCCAAATAGATCCCATTCAATTCTTTATTGGATAGGCTTCAATTCTTTCCCATAATTAGTTTCAATTCTTTCAACATCGAGTATATGTTTATCTTTTTTATGTTACTATATATTTATCTACTAAAAATATAATAAATATATATACCGATATGGATACAATTGAATGCAAGTTGTATTAATTGAAGGTAATACCATGAAAAAGAATAGACCTTTTCAATTCTTGTCTTCCATTCTTTCTTTCAAATTATTTTTGGTGTATAATAGTTGCATTAAATGTACGTTTTTAGAATTGATACCCACTATAGTGGGAAAAAGGTCTAGTAACACATTAAAAGGTCTGCCTGCCAGTTTCTCTCAATTCTTTAGCCAAAAATGGGACAGATGTGGGAATATTCTCCGTCAAAAAGAATTGAATGTGCTCAATTCTTTAATTATAGAAATTTTTAAAAATAGGTGCACCATTGAGAAGCAAGTATTTATTTTAATTTACTACTTGATTCAGCAAATAGAACATCAACAAATACATGTATATACCTTATGTTTTGTTCTAAATAATTTACCAAAAGTGTAAGTTAAGTACACAATATCTTCAAACAGAAAGTTTAAATAAGTAAGTAAATTTCAATTCAAATAATTATAAAAATTATCCAAGCAAAGGTTGATGTAAGTATGTTCCATAAAGTATATTTAAACTTTTAGTAATTGATATAGCTAAATCAATAATATATAAGGCTATAATAAGTGTGTATTAAATGTACATATAGGTGTTCTATGATTTATGAAAGGAACGAAAAGTAATACTTATTAGGAAATTAATGAAATTATATTTTTGATGAAAACAATTATGGACATTATTAATGATATATTTCTAGTTGCAGATAAAATAAGTTTATTTAATAGTATAGTTAGTGATTATGTAAATCATTATTTTATTCCTACTATTTTAACAAGAAGAGCATTATCTTTCTCTTATGTTGAAAATGAAAATCATGAAAAAATAGAAATAACATGTACTTATTGTAAAGATAGTAGAAAATCAATTGGTTCTATTACAACTATTGTAGGTACAGAAATTACAACATCTGTACATTTCATTCCTACATTACTAATTTTTACTGATGAAACAAATATTCTAGAACTTATTAAAACCCATAAACTAAGTAAAGAGGGACTAAAGATAATCAACTTATTTCTTAATGTTAGAGAAGAAATGAAAGATTTCTTAACTAAGTATGGTAAAATAAGATACATCAAACCATATCATAATTTACTTCATTTTGTAAATACTGTTAAATCTTCACATGTAAGCTACTCTATTTACTCTAAAGAAAGTATATGTTATGTAATAGAAACAGGTATTTCATTAAAGACTTCATTACCAACTATATCTTTTGATATATATGAAGGAGAGAAGTTAAAAAGAAGTATAGAATTAGAATTTTCAACAGAAGATAAAGTAATTACGTTTTACATATATGATGGTAGACTATCTCCTATGGTAGATGTAACTTTTCATGAAGATGGTAGTTATGTAGTAACATATGATGAATTAAACATTCCAGATAGGGACTTAAAGAAAATTGGAAAGTATGTTTTTACTGGCTTGCCAGAAGAAATTAGGGAAGTAAAAGTTTTAGAACCTATATACACAGTAATAAGTCAAGTTAGTAAGACTATGGTATATTTTATGAAGTACATAATATTACTAGATAGTGTAATTAAGAAAATAAAAGAAAATCCAAGTCAGTATTACTTCATTATATCTAAAATCATATAAGGTATACACAAAAATTACTTATAGTTATTAAACTAAAAGAATTTGAATAAGTAATGGAATATTTAATACAAGAAATGATGTAGGAAAAATTATGAAGACACTTATTGACATTGTTAATAACATTTTACAAACAAGAGTAGGTTTAACTTTATTACAAAGACGTATTTTAAAGATTATTAATGTAGATATATGGAAGAATATAGAATTGAAGAACATTTTAACTTTAGATTTTTATGTTAATGGAATTGAGGTTAAACATTACTACTCTCCTAAACCTATACTACTTACAAAAGTAACTTATGGAGAGGAAGGAATTCCATCCTTATTTCTATTTCCAGATGAATCAAACATTCCTAATCTATTAGAAACAAATTTATTACCTAAAGAAGAGAGAACGCTTTTTGAATTACTTCTTGATATTAAGAAGAAAATGAAGCCAATTATGAGTAAATTAGGTAAAATAGACTACATAAAGTTGTATAGAGATGTTAATCAATTAGCAAGTATATATAAAGTATTTCCACTTTATGTAAAAGTTGAATTTAATGAATATCTTGAAGAAGAACGTAGATCGTATAGTATTCTTATTGCTCCTCATAATGGAAATGCAGTTATATCATTTGAAGAATATAAAGATGATGTGAAGATAAGAGAACAACATGTAGCTTATATACCAGAAACTAATTGTATGAGATTAGTAATTAATTCCTCACTAATAGTAGATTATAAGGTAGGTAATGGTTATGAAGTTAAAGTTAATGAGCTTAATATTCCAGATGAAGTAATAAGAGAAATAGGTCAATATGTATTAACTGGCTTACCTAAAGAAATTGAAAGAATAGACGTACTTAAATTCATACACAAGGTAATTAAGTTAAATACGAGAACTATGGCATTAGTTATTAGCTACATAATGATTGTAAATGAGTTTGTTAGATATCTTAAAGAGAATGCAGAAAAGTACATATTTCTCATAGGAAAAATAGTTATGTAGGAAGTTCTGATGGGAACAATTATAGATATTATTAATGAAGTATTGACGATTGCAAATGTAGTGAAAACATTTAATAATATAATTAGACATTATATAGGTCATAGTTTTATTTGTGATATTTTAACAAGAAGAGCATTATCATTTCAATATACAAGTGTGGAAGAGTATGAATGTGAACATATAGAAATAACATCAGCATATTGTAAAGATGCTAGGTATTCTTTTCCTAAACTTACTGAATTTACTAGTGCAGAATACACACTATCTATAGATTATATTCCCACATTGTTAATCTTTACTAATGATACAAATATTTTAGATCTTATTAAAAAGTATAAGTTAAGCGAGGAAGCAAGAAAAATAATCAATTTACTTCTTAGCGTTAGAGAGAGAATGAAAGACTTCTTAGCTAAAATTGATGAAGTAAAATACACTAAACCCTATCATAATTTACTTCATGTTGTAAGAAATGTTAAAAGTTCTTCATACATAACTTATCTTGTTTGTTCTAAACAGGAAATATTAGAATACGTACTTTCTACATATATTTCAGATGGAAAACCAAAAGTAGTTTTTGAAATATTTAAGAATAGAGAGAGTCAAGGATCTATATCGTTAGAATTTTCAGAACAAGATAAAAGTATTTTACTCAATGTAGGTAATAAAGCATTTATATGTTTTTATGAAGACGGTAGGTATAATAGAATATTTGACGTATTAGGTATTCCAGATAAAGAGTTGAAGAAAATTGGAAAATATATTTTTGCAGGTCTTCCTAAAGAAATTAAGGAAGTAAAAATTTTAGAACCAGTATACATGGTAATAAATCAAGTTAGTAAAACCATAACATATTTTGCAAAGTATATAATATTACTGAATGAAGTATTTAAGGAAATAATGGAAAATGCAAGAGAATACTATTTCATTATATCTGAAATTGTATAAAAATATGTTTAAATTATCTTTTATTTTCAATTAATCTAAATAATGAGTAAATGGTAAGTAATTCTATTCTTTCTTCATCATTTAACTTTTTACTAATATAATTAATAAGTTTTTCAATTATAATTAATAGTTCATTTTCTTCAGGATGGTATGCATTATAAATTAACTTGTATTCTTCATTTTTATTCTTACAAATTCTTCTAATTACAACAATATGAAATTCATAAAATGGAAGAGTTGTAAGATCTTCATAAATATAGGGAGAATATTTTGGAAAATAAATATAAACTTCTTCTACAATAGTTTCATCCTTTTCTTGGGAAGAATAATAATAGTCATACAACTTTTTATTCTTTATAATAGTAAACATTTTTGAGAGAAGAAGTTGGAGCATTTTAAACCCTTAGATTTTCAAGTAATATAAAGAGAGTTAGGTACTCCCTATCTTGATTAGTTAAACTCTTATACTTTACAATGTAATTAAGTATTTTCCTAATTATATCATATAGTTCTTCAATACATGTTGGTTTATAAGCATAGTTATAAGTTATATCATAAATTACTTGATTTGTTTTTCTATACTCTCTTCTTGAAATAATTATAATATCATACTTTGGGTAAAGGTAAGGGTAATAGAAATCAAAATAATCATTATCTTGTTCAATAGGTATGTGAAGATGAACTGATTCATAGATAAAATCATCTCTTTCAGACATAACATAGTGATCGTAAATCCTTCTTAATTTAATAAAGTAAAATATTTTTTCTAATAGCTCTTGCATAACTAAACTATAATACGAGTTAATAGTATAAATATATTAGGTTAAACTAATGAATCTTATTGAAGGATTGTTTAAAGTAGTTTGTGAGTACGAAAAAATATTAAAGTTACAGAGTAGTTTAAGTAAGTACTTTAAAGGTAAATTAGTTAATAAAATATTTTCTGTAGGAAAAATTGAAATACCCATACTTATGAGACATGGCTTAGTTATTGATGATATTAATAATGGAAGTAAGGATATAGATAAGAATACAATACCTACGGTATTCCTATTTCCAGAATCAATAAGAGAAATAAAAACTATTGGTATTGGTGATAAACTACTAAATTTAATAAAGAAAATTAATGAAAGGAATAAGGAAATTATTGAAAAACTATACTTCACTAAAATTTATAATTATCCGGGAGAGCTAAACATAATATTTAATACTTTAAATAGATTGAGAGTTGTTGTAAGACTTAGAAAATTTTATGATGAAAAACCTTATTATATCTTAGGCTTTGATATAGGTAACCTAACTTTTGAAAATTTAGAATCAACAATACATATGGCAATTAGGTTAGTTGATGAAGTTGTTGTAGATTTAGATATTTGGAGATTAAAACTTAAGGAAGGAAAGTATCTATATGAATACATTGGAAAGATTGTCTTAGACTTACTTATAAGAATGGGTAAAGTTTCAATTAAAGAAGAATATCTTGAACTTCTTGGTCATAAAGGTATACCTCAATTACTTGACTTAATATTTTCTGGTTTTGATTTAGAAAGTAAAGCTTACGAAAATGATTTCATTAAATATGTTGGAATAAAACAAGTTGTTAAAACAGGATTGAAAAATGCTTCATATCTTATAACTTACATCATAATGCTTAATCAGTTTATTAATGAAATTTTAGGAAAGCCAAGTGAATATGGTGAATTAATTAAGGTGATAGTATAGTAGAAAAAACTAAAATTAACTTAAGTGAATATATTACAAAATTATTACCAAACATAAATCTTTTTAGCAAAGTAGATATTTTATTTAAATTGTTATCTAAAACTATTCTCTACGAAGTAAAAGAAAAAGTTAAAATAGAAAAATGTTTAGAAATCGAAGTTTCAAATAATACTGTTACTTTTTCACTAAAACCAATTAGTAAAATAGAACATGCATATTTAATACTTAATTGTTTTTTCTATCCTAATATTATTAAGATAATTAGAGATAAATACGGACTTTATAATCTAATTAATGAAATACATAAAAAGTATGAAGATCAAGGATTAATTTCAATTAAAGAACAAAATAATAACATAGTGGTTAATTTTTCTAAGCAATTAATAATAGATAGATTATACAGTAGTATTGATGAACTTACTAAGTTGATGAAAGCTTTATATAGTTATAATACACACTTAGAGTTTGAAAGTAATAGATATGCTATTATTTTTGCAGGGTCTTTTTTATCTTTTACTTTGGGAGATATTATAATACTAACAGTATTTACTAGAACATATAGGGGATTTGATATTACTTACTATAAAATAAAGGAACACAAATATACATCACTATATATTTCAGAAAAAGGAGAAATTATTAATTACAGAGGAGAAAAGAAAATAGCAGAATATCTAGCTGATATAATTACTAAAGGTTTTTCTGTAAGTGAAATACCTGAAGAATTAGCAGATATAAGAAACATAATTATTTCAAACAACAATACAATAACTTTTCTTACATACTTTGTACTAATGTTTAATGACTTCATTAATTTAATTTCAAGTAAACCAGAAAAGTATATTGAAATAATTAAGGTGATAGTATAGAGGTAAAAATAACATTAAGTGATTACTTAAGAAAGATATTAAATCAACTAACTATTTTTGAATATATTGATAAATTATGTAAGGCAATTGCAGTCAACACTCTTTATGTAAAAAACAAAAAGATCAAAATTGATACTTGTCCATTAATCTTTAAATCTGAAACTTACTATATGGGACTAGTTCCTCTAGGGAAAGTACCTATACCTGATGTTATACTTACATCATTATTTTACCCAGATACTGTTGATGTTCTTCATGATGAGTATGATATATTTAGCGTAATTAGAAATATCCATAAAGAATATAAAAGAAAAAGAACAATTTTTATTTCAAGAAAAAATAATAAGATTAAAATATCTTTTGGAAAAGCCTTAATCATTGATAGAATTTATAAAGATATTAATGATTTTATTGAATTAGCTAAAATAATTAATTCACTTGATGTAGAAATTAGAATATATAGATCATATAGGGAAAATAGTTACATAATTGATATTTCTAAAGATTCAATTAGTTTAAGAGAAAAGAAAAAAGATGTAAATTTTGAAGTAAGACTTGGAGGTGCAGATTTAATTAGTATTTCATATTCCTATTATACAAAAGAAGGATATATGCTTGACACATTGTATATTTCTCCTAAGGGAGAAATAATACATTATTCTGGAGAGGAAGAATTCAAAGACAAAATGTATGAAGTAGCAATTAATGGTATATGTTTGGAGAAAATACCTAGAGAATTAGATTTCTTACGTAAAGTACTTAGAGAGTGTAGCTTAACCATAACGTTCTTTACATATACTGTATTAATGGTTAGAGATTTACTTAATGTAATTATTTCTAATCCAAAGAAGTACAGTAAGATCATATCTAAAATAGTGACTATAAAGTGGTAGTTATTTACACAGAGGTATGCCTTAGTTTAAGTAACAAATATTTAAGTCTTTATATTATAATGCTTTTAGTCTAAGAAAAAGTTAAAATAGAACATACAAGAATACTTGGAGTAAGGTTGGAATATGTACATAGTAGTTAAAGCTTATAGGGAGGGTGGTACTCCCCAAGTTCTGAGAGTTGTTGAGGACGCTATTGTTTCGCGTTTAAGGAGGATCTACGCAGGTGCTGGTATAGAATTCAATGGCGAGATATGTTTCTCTAAACTCGCAGACCTAGGTTTTATAGATGAGGATACGGCGGTGTACCTAATAGCAACGTACATGAGCATTGAGCAGGCAGTGAAAGAGATTGAGGAGCTAGAGGAGCTTGGAGAAAGGGTGAAGGTAGAGAAAACGCTTGAGGAGATAACTAATAAGCTTTTAGAGATAGTACATGTACTCAGTCAATTAGAAAGTTCTTCTTTAGTTATACAATGAAGTTATTTTGTGGTTTTTGTCCAATATGTATAATAATCTTAATTGTCTTAGGTATTTCATCATATTTTACTCTTGGGATTTTAGGATTAACATTAATTCCAATAGGTTACATTATTTACAAAAAATTAGTTCATAAACATAAATAGTTTATATGATAAAATTTAATTGATGACAAACATAGTAGATATAATAAAATCGTTAACTCCAGAAACATTGAAAAATATCATTAATGTTAGTTCCACTGTTTTATTGTTAATACAGGAAGAAAGTAAGGTAGTAACTGATAAGAAATTTAGGATAGAAATAGAAAAACGTGAGAAGAAAATAAGTATAGAAAGAGAAGATCTTATAGAAGAAACGTCATTTTTTGATGAAATTGAAACTCCATCATTTTTCGTTTATGAATGTGATATAGTAAATGAACCATTTATATCCCTAAACTTAAAGGATTTAGTTAAAATAATAAGGAGTACAAGAGAAAAGATAAAGAAGAAATATGAAAAGTTCTTTAAGACAAATTACATAAAGTTGTACAACTCAATTACAGATTTACTTTTAATTCCTTGGAAAGAAGAGATAAAAATAATATATTGGGCTCGTGAGAAAGAAGGTTCATTTATTGTTTTTAAGAAAATCCCAATATCAGTAGAAAAATACAGAATTGAATTAGAAATTACACATACTATTGGAGAAGATGTACGAACTCTTAAACTAGTTTTTATTGAAAACATAATCTCAAGTACATATTTTATTAGAAAATCTCCAAAGACATTAGTTGAGTATGATATTAGTTCAAAAACTATTAAAGTAGAATATAATTATGCTAATCTTCCAATAGATTTGTTAGTAAAAGCAGTACTTAATGGATTTCCTGAAGATTTAATAAGTAGGTGTGAAGAGAGAATATATAAAGCAATTAAATACTGTACATTAACGATAAAGGACTTGGTCTTATTGGTACTAACTGTTAATGAGTTTATGAATGAAATTTTAAGAAAACGTGAAGAGTTTGATTTTGTAATAAAAAAGTTAGCATTTTATTAGAGAAATAGAATATATAAGTCTAATAAAAATACTATCTTAGGTGAAAAGTTGATCATAATATCTAATACTCTAACACATCTATATGAAATGACAAGACTACTAAATAGAATTTTTGTAGGAACTGAAATAAAAACAAGATGTATTTTTAAATATGAAGGGACTCCAACATATTTTAGATGTAGTTTAACAATTAATCCAAGGGAGGAAGTCTATAGAGTGAATATAGAGGATGCAATAAGTATAATAACTTGTTATGATAAGTACAGTGTTGTAAGATTTAAAGCTCCTGAAATGTCTGATTTACATAAAGTTATTAGAGAATTGTATTCTAAAGATAAGCTAAGTACTTATGCTAAAGAGCTTATAGAATATACATCATTAAAGGAACGTATACCAAAGATAACTACTGAAGATATTATTGAAATAGTACTTAATCCAGATAAAGCACCCACAATATTACAAAGATTGAGGTATGATATATTTGATGAAATTAAAAAGTTTATGGAAGTAGGAAAGAGATATTCTTACTATTATAGTAAAGGAGCAGAAGGATTAGAATATGAAGTTGCATATCCTACCATTACATATAGGTATCATATATTAGGAAAAGGAGAAGTAATTAGGATTGAACAAGATTTTAGAGAAAAAGAAAAGGTTTTAATAACAATTACAGAAGAGGGAAGAGTAACTTTTAGTGAAGGAGTAACTACAGAAGTTATTGATAAATATGTAAAAACTAATCCAGATTTAGCTGAAGTTATAAAAGCATTCTACCATAATGAATTACCATACTTTGAAAGTGCAGTAACAACTCCAGTAGGATTACGATTAAGGTTAGACTTCCTAGTTGATGGACTTTACACATTACTTGGATACTTAATAAGAACAGCACTCATATTATACATATTGAGTACAGAAATACGTAAAGAACCTAAGATGTTCAACTTAGTAAAGGAAGCATTAGTAAGAAGCTTAATGTAAATTTATGAAATTAACAATTCTTTAATACTTACAATGTTAACTATAGTTTATATACTAAAACACATAGATACTAAACTAGCTGAAGATTTAATTAAACTAAATAAAGCACTAGATAGATATTTAAGTTCTAAAGTAGGAGCAACAGTAATAGAAAGTACTCGTTCTCTTTCAATTATTTATTATGACACTCTAAATATAATACATTTTAAAAGGTATGATAGAAAAATTTGGGAATATATTAGCAAAGATGAATTACCTACAGTGTTGCTTTATCCCAGAAGACTTGTTATGAAATGGGAGTTACGTAGAAAATTAAAAGATTTCCTTACTTTAATTGAGGAGCTACATAAAAGTAAGAAGAACGTTATAAAAAGTATAGATAAGAGGAAATATCTTCAGTTGTATAACAATATTAATGAATTATTTTACTTACCAAACATTTCTTATTCAATAAGTTATTTTCACAATGAAAAACAAAGTACTCTTGCAATTTATAGAATAGATAGGGATTATGAAATAAAGCTATACAAATATAGAAAAGGAATAAAGATTAGAGAAATACATATTGTACTAAATGAAGATAAAATAAGTTATAAATATTTTACAAAAGCAAACTCAAAAAGACCTAAGTTAAAGTTCCACTTTGACTATGATATTAGAAAAAATAAATGTACAATACATGTTAGTGAAGTAGAAATTAATGTAGACAAACTTATTACTGCAATTCTTAAAGGATTTCCATTAGAATATAAAGATAAATCCTATGAATTTATTTACGAAATTTTAGAGAGTGTTAGTAAGACTGTAAAAGATATTATGAAATATATCATAATTGTTCCTGAATTTATTGAAAGAGTTAGTAAGAAACCTGAAGAGTATATAGAACTAATTACGGGATTACTATGAAAACAGTTTTTCATCATAGAAAATTAATGTGAGATAATGGTAACCATAGTTGATATATTAAGATTTATGGAATTTAAAGTAATAGAAACTTTAAATAAATTAAATAGTATTTTAAATGAAATAACATTAAAGAAAGGGATAGAAATAACTAGTAAGCATATGTTAAGATTTAGAATTGATATGGGAAAAACAACACTCATTACAAAGATAGATAGTATTAAAGAAGCCTATCTTAGTAATCAAGATTTACTTAGTATACTACTTTATCCTGAGAAAATGAATATAAAGAAAGGAAATAAAAAGATAAGAGAAATATTAAATATAGTTAAGGAAATTCATGAAGAAAAAAGAAATGTTATAGGAAGGATAGATAAGTTATTATATACACAGTTATATACTAATATCAAACAATTATTTACTTTATCTCCACAAATACATTACGATATATTTTATGAGTATTTTGGAAAAGAAAAAGCAGAAAGTAGACGAATAAAAATAGAGCATACAAAAACAACAACAGAAGATAGAGTATTTATAGGATTAGGTGATACACTACATACAACAATAACAATAACAAATAGTTTAGTTTCTTTTATGTATTTTGAAAGAGAACCTATAATTTGGTTTGAATACGATATTAAAACTCATAAGTATGTTGTAAAAGAAAATAAATTAAATGTAAATATTAATGAACTAATTGATATGATACTTAATGGCTTTTCAATCAAATATAAAAGTAAGGTATACGAATTTATTTATAGTGAACTAGAAAATGTTATTAAAACTTTAAGGGATATCATAAAATGTGTTATAGTTTCTTCTGGTTTCATAAAGAGAATTATGGAAGAAGCTGAAAAATTTCAAGATTTAATTACGGGATTACTATGAAAACAGTTTTTTATATATGGAGAACATTTACTGAAATATGTAAGATATATGAGAAATTAGATCGTGCTCTATTTGATTTTCTATCTTGTTTTAAAATACCATACAAATGTTCGTTAGAGTGTAAGCAGAAGTTTGAAGTTTACTATTCTACCTTTAGAAGTGTACCAACAAAAATGAATCTTTACTTAATGTTTGTCTATTGTAATGAAGCAACTATTATTGTAAAGTACTTGAAAAAAGAATATTATGATTTATATCAAGTAATTAAAAAAATATATGAAAAGAATAAACATATTTTAGAAAAACTAATCTATTTTAAACTATTTGAAAATATTAATGAGTTTAAGAACATAACTTCTAGTTGTGAAATAGTCTGTGATACTAAGAAAACAAAGTATACATTATATATTTATCCAACAGCTGATGCTGTAAAGAGAGCAGAAATTACAATAGAAGATAAATTAGGCTATGAATGCATTACATACAGATTCTCATATTATGTATTTAATACTTCAGAATACTTAGATTTAGACTATATTCATGTTGGAACTGAACATTTAGGAAGTTATGATTTTAGAAAAGGAGAAATAAGAGGGGAAAATAAGAAAGCGATTGAATTATTTCTTGAAGGTTTACCAATAGAAAAAGCAGATTATACCGATAAACACATAGCTAGAATTTATGATTGTATGGTAAATATAAGTAAAGCAATTACTTCAGTAGTATTTTTAGTATTTTGTTTAAGAGATTTAGTTAATGAGTTTTATAAACATCCAGAAAAATACTTATCTATAATTGAGTATATCATATAAATGATATGACTAGCATCTTAACAATAATTAGTAAGGTAATTAGTAATATTGATTTATTGATTAATATAAACAATGCAATTTTTAACTACTTTAATCATATTCATACTCCTAAAGCAAAGAAACTACTCACTTTAGTCAAAAAAGATGAGGGTGTATATATTGACTTAATTTTAGCTAAAGAACTTTCAGAAATAACAAAAATCGCTGTTCCTACAATTTTCGTATTTCCAGAAGAAACTGATATTCCTCTTTTACTTATGGGGAAAGTACTTGGTCTAGAAGCAGAAAAAATATATAAGTTAATTGTTGAAGTAAGAAAGAGCATAAGTAATAAAATTGAAAAGATAAGAAGGATAAAATATTATAAATTATATGAAGATCTTGATGAATTAAAGAGATATAATAGAATACTTCCAACGTTCTCATTTAACTTAACATATACTATTGAAACAAAACCTGAAGAAGAAGGAGAAACATATGAACTATGGATTAGACATAATTATTCAAGATTTGTTTTTCATTTAACTGAAGAATATCCTTATATCATTACATTTTCAGATACAAAATTTGAAGTTGAGATTATTGAAGAAGAGTTAAGTACTGAATTTACATATGATTTAAAAACTAAGGAAATAAAAGTTTCTAAAAACAATTTAGCTTTAAAAATGAGTACGATGAATGAAATAATTAGTATATTACTTAACGGAATTCCCTATGAAAAACATGAGAATAAAGTACTTAATACTTTACCTTCAGCAGTTGAAAAAGGAGTTGAAGTTTTAAAATATTTTATTGAATACTTAGTTGTTACAAGTGAATTTATTAAAGAAATTAAGAAAAGAGTAGAAGATTATAGTTTTCTTATTACTGAATTATTGTAGTTTTTCATTAACTGTGTTTTTAGTATTCTGTATTTAGCACAAGCTCTTTGAACTAAGTAGAATTTTGAAATCCATAGTGTAACAACATTATGTGTACAGAATGAATTATTACATAAACCCAAATGTTTCATTACACAGAATTCTCTCCAATCTAATCCCCAATTAGCATAAGTATATCCTTGTAGTATTGTCTTACTTGCTGGAGTTCCTGCTTTATCTTCTCCTTGAGCTTTTTGAATTAATAATCCTAATTCCTCAATAAGATTTACATCCTTAATATTTAACATTCTTAGTAAAACACCAATATTGTATTCAATTACACCCCATGTTGATCTACAGTGTTCTACTCCACTCCAAATTTTAGCATATTCAAGATATGGTATAATCCACTCACCTTTCTCTAATAAACTCATAAATAGCTTACAATATCCTTCACAATTTAATTCATAAGATATTAGAGATAAGAGGAATAGTAATTCTTTAGCTGATCTAATATCTAAATCAAAACCTAATGTTGGTAATTGTCTTTCTCCTTCCTTAGCTTTAAGAATTACTCCTTCAATAGGCTTTTCAAGTTTTTTATACTTTAAACCTAATTCAGGAAATAAGTATTCTACTTCATTAATTGTTGCTAAATCATCATAAAGTTCTGGAGATTCTGGTAACTTCTTATACATTCCAATAACTTGATTATTTACAATGAAGTATGAAGGGTATGCTACAATATAACCAAATGTTCTATTATCCACTTCTCCTAAGTTTGATTCAAAGGCATAGTATACATCATTGTAAGATTTTACCGAAAATACTATATGGATTCCTCCTCTAATAGTTTGTTCAACATAAGCTCCTTCTTTAGCTAATTTTCTAAAAACATCTAACTTTTCTTCTATTGGAAACTTTTTCTTATCTAAATCAAGTATAATGAATTTATTTATTGCTCCAAGTAGACCATAAGCAGTTGCTTTCTTTTGTCCAACTAATTTTAAAGTTCTTAGTGTTAATTCTTTTGCTTTTTCCTGATATTCTTTAGTCATAAATAATGTATGTTTAAATCCTCTTGGTATTAATGGTTCCTTAGCTTCATCCTTAGTCTTTCCTTTACCTTTAACTGGAATAAAGTAAATACCTTTATTGTACAATTTTTGTAAATAATTGAATAACATATTAATCCCTAGGAGGTAAATGATTATTAATAAAATGTTTAATTAATAAGTTAATAGCTTTTCTAGGACATGAAAAGTTACATAATAAACATGTAGCGTAAGTCTTTCTAATTCTAACATTATTCCTAAAGTATTCATAGTATTTATTAACTTCATTAATAAATGAATCTATTTCACTCCCTCCTTTACAGATAATTATGTGTTTTGAGAAGTGATAAGGTGATCTAATTTTCTTTCCACAAAAAGGACAGTACTTTATATCAGATCTTATACCATACTTTTCTCTAAAATAAACTTCAACAAAAATAGGTAAAATCCGGTTAGTACTCTTCTCTAACCCTACCATTCTGAGGTAATGAAAGAGTAGCTTATACTTATTTTCCCTCATCTCTATAGTTTTAGCTGCACTCATACTATTTCTCCTTTTATCTTAGGTAACCAATGAAGTATTTAAAATTAACTTATATGACAGAGAACATAGAATGGACAGACTCTACAAAATCTTGTAGCTATTGGGGGAGGAGGAGTATTTGCTTCTAAAAATGATTTTAATAGATTTGCTTTTTCAAGTATTTCCTTTTCAATAATTAATAAATCTCTAGGAATAACTCTAAAAACTCTAATATCATTATTAGCTACATCAATATATAAAATGAAAATATCATTAACTTTGTAATTATTTTTCTTAAGTAAGTAGTAATAGTATTCAACTTGTTTTACATGTTGCTCATAAGGAGCACGAGGAAGTTCCTTACATGTCTTCTTTTCAATAACTAAACCTAAATCAGGATCATATTCATCAACATATCCTACAATACCATTCCATTCAACTTCAAACTCATGATATTTTAAACCTAATTTGAATTCATGAATAACTTGACCAATCCATAATGAAATTGCTTCACTCATCTTCCATTTTGGAAGTTCTTTATGTAGAAAGTATGAAAATCTTAAGCATTCATGAACTAAATCAGTAACGTGAATTTTATCTGGTTTTCTTCTTTGACTAATATACTTACAAATAGCATCATGAAAAAGTTGTTCAACAAAATATTCATCAATTCTTCTCATTATCCTTCCTTAAGATATACGTACTCCTTATCTTTTACTGCTCTAATTTCAGCTACTTGTTCAATAATTTTACTTATCTCTTCAGGACTTAGTGGTATTTTTTCAACATTGATTAAATAATTAATTACATCTTGTTTTGTAACTACTCTAAATGATTTTATAATACCTTTAACTTTTTCCTTTACTTGTTCAATATCTATGTTAGCTTTTTTCTCAATATTCTTTATTTCAAGTAAGTTACTTATTTCATCAGGTGAAAGCTTAGCTAAAACAAAGTTTCTGTAAGTATACTTCCCATCTTCTGATGTTGTTTCACCAAGAAATTCAATATAAACATAGTCATCAATTTGTACATTTAGTTCATCAATTTGCTTAGTAAGATTACCTGTAGGAGGTGTTGAGTAAATTTCTCCATTCTTTGTTCTTACAAATAATATCTTAGCTCCCTTCTTAGTTTCTCTAATGTTGATAACTTGACCAAGAAGATAATCTCCTTTAGTAACGGGAGTCCAACGTTTTACTTCATATTCAATCTTACGTTGTTCTGCACGCTTTTTTAATTCTTCTTCAATAACTTTTAATACTTCATCTGGAAGTTCATTTATTCTTGGATAACTCATTATTTCACAAGAGTAACTATAGTTTTTAAAGTATATAAACCTTTTATATTTTCATTACAAACTTTATAGTGAAATGGATATTATTGATATTTGCAATAAGATATACAACATTTACGATATGTTGAAGAAAATTGATAAAAATCTACAGGGCTTTTTAAGCAAATTCAGTTCTGAGTACGATTTTATAATTTATAAAGAACAAAAAGAACTAAATATTGAAATTGAAAGATATGAAATAAGTTTTAGACTTACTAATCTTGCAACTCTTATTGTTTTTCATGATGAAGTAGATCAATATGATAAGTTAACTAAGGAAGAAGAATTACTTTATGA
>Ga0190313_1000508_pt1 | contig 23066 bp, 27 predicted proteins | sample 4870071011_MG_FD_169989 | JGI IMG/M metagenome (GOLD analysis project Ga0190313, IMG submission 169989) | Hydrothermal vent sediment bacterial communities from Southern Trench, Guaymas Basin, Mexico - 4870-07-10-11_MG | ecosystem: Environmental > Aquatic > Marine > Hydrothermal vents > Sediment ...
GACGGCTTCATGCGGGAGTTAAGGGCTTGCACACCGAAATCCAATCCCATCGGACTCGTTATCCAATGGGCTAAGCACAACTCGTCTCTTTCCCCTTGCCAAGTCATCGGAAAATTTCCATCTTCTTGTAGAAATTCTAATATTTAAAACTACCGCCAACATCCCTCTTCCGCCACCCCCTCGCGTATCCCCGCTTTGAGGTTTCGCAAGCAACATTTCTGTAAACCTACATCATCCACCACAGAGCATAAATATCACTCCATAAGGTTAGAAGATGCTGTAGATATAATTAATGAAAAATTTAAGAATTTTAAGATTTTTTATATATGTCAACCTATGTGGATGCTTTTTAGCTAACATGCACGAATGCAATTGTAAGACGATGTTCGTGGTCACAGTAGATGTAGCTTCCAATAAAGTGTCGATTAATGAGACACTAAGAGAAATGACCACTGAGCTATTCAAAGTGAAGTACTCCGATATGGGTGACCACCCACGACCACGCCAAATTTACACCTTACTCAAACTCTATGGTTGCTGGAGGTTTGGGTGTTAGATCGTACACAACTCTAGTAACTTCGGGAATTTCGCTTGTTATTCTCAAAGCTATTCTTCTAAGTTTTTCGTGGTCCACTGGTAAGACATCTGCAGTCATTCCATCTCTTGAAGTAACTGCCCTTATAGCTATTATGTATCCGTAGACTCTTATGTCTCCCTTTACACCCGTAGCTTTTCCTATTAGCGCTGCAAACGCTTGCCACTTCTCGTAATCCTCAAGCTCCTCTTCTACAATTTTGGTAGCCTTCCTAACTATTTCAACCTTCTCTGGAGTTACCTCTCCCACTATCCTAACGGCCAATCCTGGCCCAGGAAAAGGCATTCTCTCGCAGATTTCCTTTGGCAAACCCAAATACCTTGCAATCTCTCTAACCTCATCTTTATAAAGTTCCCTTAGAGGCTCTATGACACCCTTAAACTTATATCTCGTTGGAAATCCACCAACGTTATGATGGCTTTTTATTCCACCAACACTCTCTATTACATCTGGATAAATCGTTCCCTGAATGAGGTATTCGGCTTTATGCTCCTCAGCAACCCTCTCAAATATCCTTACAAATAGCTCACCTATAACCTTCCTCTTTTCTTCAGGATCTGTAACTCCCTTCAAAGCCTTAAAGAATTCATCTTTTGCATCTACAAAAACCAAACCCATATGTCCAAATGTCTTCTTTATTCTTTCTGGCTCTCCTTCCCTCATTAAACCAGTATCGACAAAGACTGGAATCAATCTATCTCCTATGGCTTTGTGAGCAAGAACAGCACAAACGGAACTATCTACACCACCAGATAAGGCTATTATCGCTTTACCATCTCCAACTTTTTCTCTGATTTCTTTAATAGCCTTCTCAACAAATTCTTCAACGTTGACCATAGGATGCCTTGATTATCACTTTATAAATCGTTTTTTTCAAATGTGCATGTGGACAAGGGTAGGTTGATAGAATACTATGAGAACATACTGAGCGTTGAGGAGATTAAAAAAAGCTAGAAGAGATGACCATTCGAGGAGAAAGCCAAGACTATGTGGCTTTACAATTCACGTTGCAAAAGGCTGTAAAGGAGGATGCCTCTACCGTTACGTAACTTCAAAACCTAAAAGGAACGAACTTTCACCAAAAGCCTTAGTTTACGCACTACTTCTAAATCCAAACTTTGAGGTTGAAAGAAGCTTCATAGCGATAGGGGCAATATGTGAGCCTCTAGATTATCCCAATTACACATCTGAACTCATAAGAGAACTTTTAAAGCTCGGTAATTCCATTCAAATTTCAACGAAAGAAGTCAACTACAATCTAATCCCACTACTGAAAAGGGTTGATTACCTCATATCGATGTGCATTCCATTCGATGAGATCTGTAGAAGGTTTGAACCGAAAAGACCATTACCCTCGAAGAGACTCGAGTTCTGTAGGGAAGTAGGGGGTGCAATCTTTCTCAGACCGATTTTGCCGATGATAGATATTGAAACTTATAAGAAAGGATTGGAGAGGATAACAGAATATACGGATAGAGTTATCTTAGGTAACCTTAGGCTGACAAACGTTGTGAAGAGGAAACTTGACATAAGTACTTTACCAAGGGATTACTATGAGAGAAAAGGAATACTTGAAAGGTATGCCAGGAAGGAACTTGGTCTAATTGTTTACAGATCCGCATGTTGCTCAAATGCGTACAAGTAAGGTTGTATGTTGGAACAGGTGCTAGGAGAAGTGTTTTTGCTCGAAGTGTCCTAACATGTGTTGGCTAAAAGCTGAATAGAAGTTTTAGAAAATTAAAGTGGGCTCGCCCGGATTTGAACCGGGGACCTTCGCCTCGTCAGGGCGACGTCATAACCCCTAGACCACGAGCCCTTGATAGGGATTTAAACATTAGACGTATAAACTTTACGCAAGATCATAGCCCAATCTCAACGCTCTTATATTCACATCATGCAACTTCTCTGGCAGAACCTCCTTAATCGCCCTCTCAAGATCCTCCAAGCTAAACATGTCCGTATGCTTGACTAAGGCACCAAGCATGACAACATTCATACTTCTAACATCTCCAGCCTCCTCCGCAACCTTTACAGCATCGAAATGGATTACTCTCTTACTCAAGCTTTTAATTACTTCAACAACATTTCCAACGTCGGGATAGCTTGCAATTCCGAGTGTTACACTTATTGGAATTATTGGCTTCGTGTTCATTAAAACCAAGGTGTCCTCATTTAAAAATTCCGCCTTTCTCAATGCCTCAACAGGTTCTAAAGCAATCATGACGTCCGCTGAGCCTATTGGAATTAGAGGTGAATAGATGTCACCTATTCTAACATGGACTTCAACACTACCCCCTCTTTGAGCCATCCCATGTACTTCACATGTTATCACATTCAATCCAGCATTCATACTTGCCTTAGCCAGTATATTTGAACACGTTAGAATGCCTTGTCCACCGACACCAACCACTATTATGTCCATCAAAGGTTGCAAGAGAAATCGATTTTTAACTGTTCTCAAAACTGATGGTGTGATAGTGTTCTGCCTTGTCAATACGTACGATAAGCTGAAACTTCATGAAATTCATCTCAGAAGTATCGCAAGAGCAATTCCACTCTGTTACGCATTTGATTTTCACTTGGCTCTATATGAGTTCAGATTTTGGAAGAGTGCTAAAGACCTTGTTAAAGATGTTGTTGAATACACGACCATTGGTGAACCAGAGTACGCTTACAGCATGCTTGAGAGAAACAGAATTCATTTGATCGACAGTTTCCCAGCACACTTTGGTGAGCTAATTGCAACTACACCGGAACCAGATGAGAAGAAGGCTTTAAGCTTTGAAGAAATGGCAAGAGTTATAAGAGAACGATCCACAACATTTTTAATAGGATTGGGTAGAAGAGGTTTGCCGAAAGATTTAATGGAGAAAGCCAAATATCATTTCGAAGCTACTGGGAAAGGTGTAAGCTTGGAAACTTGTACGGCTATGGGTGTGATAGCTACGATGATTCACTTTGCAAGGGTGATGAGATGGAAGAGATAAGGTTCTGTCCAGAGCATGGATTCTACAGGGGAGAGTTCTGCTCATGTGGCTATAAGGGTGAGATAATATTGGATAAAGAGAAAGTAGAAAAGCTTGGGAGATTTATCTCAGGAGTGCTGAGGCATTTTCCAGATAGGTTTGGCTTGGAGATGGATGAGAACGGATGGGTAGAATTTGAACAGCTTGTTAGGGTTGCAAAGAGGAAGTTTAAGTGGGCAAACAGGTGGTTGATAAAGGCTCTAGTTTATTCCGATAGTAAGGGGAGATATGAGATAAAGAATAGAAAGATTAGAGCAAGATATGGACATAGCGTAAAAGTTGAACTGAATGACTATCCCATAGCTGAGGAAGACGTTTTATACTATGGAACTAGTGAGGAAGAAGCTCAAAGATTGCTTGAAATTGGGATAAAACCTGTTAATCAAACTTTTGTACATCTCTCAACCACCCTCGAAAAGAGCTTAGAAGTTGCCATGTTGAGAACAGATGACCCTATAATACTTGAGATAGATGCCAAGAAGGCTAGAGAGGATGGAATAAGGATAATAAAGGCTAACGAATTTATAGCTTTAGCCAAGGAAATCCCACCTAAATACATAAGGAGGGTTGTTAAGTTATGAGGTGTGTGATAACGAATTGGGAGTATTTAGACAGCCTGTGCAGGAAAGTTGCTGAACAGATAATTGAGGATGGATTCGAGCCAGATACTATAGTTGCCTTGGCGAGGGGAGGATGGTTTGTAGGTACGCTCCTCTGTGATATAATGGGTCTAGAAGATCTCGTAACTCTTGGGATAAAGCATTACGTCGGCTACGACAGAAGGGAACTTAAGGTGCACGATGTTAGCTTGGAGTACAGGGAAAACGTGCTCATAGTAGACGACTTAATAAATACGGGAGCAAGCATGACGAAGGCAAAGGAGATAGTTGGAAAGAGTGCCAAAAATGTTAAAACTGCTTGTCTTTTGCTTGTATCAACCTCAAAGTTTGTACCAAACTACTTTGGAGAGTATTTGGAAGGTTTTTCGTGGGTTATATTTCCATGGAATATAGTTGAAGATCTTTCTAGTTTAATAAGAGCTGTGATGAGAGAGAAGGAGTTGTGGACATTGTGGGAAATCAAGTCCGCTATTTACAAGCACTTCAAGATAGATCCCATATACCTCGAGATAACAAATCCAAGAAAGTTCGAGAGTGTTTTGAAGGTTATGGAGATGAAGGGTGAAATTGAGACCGTTGAAGTTGATGGAGAGAAGTTCTACAAGCTGAAGTGAATCGAAAACGTTTTTACCATGATTTTCGCTGATGTAGTTATGAATGTGAAGATAGCAATCATTGGGGGCACTGGAATTTACAAAGGTTTAGGACTTGAGAATGTCAAAGAAGTGGATATTGATACCCCTTTTGGAAAACCATCAGACTCCATTTTTATCGGAGATCTTGAAGGTGTCAAGGTTGCATTCCTGCCAAGGCATGGAAGAGGACACATCTATTCTCCAACAAACGTTCCGTACAGAGCAAATATATACGCCTTGAAGAAGCTTGGGGTTGAGAGGATAATAAGTGTGTGTGCAGTAGGATCATTAAAGGAAGAGATAAAGCCATTGGATATTGTTATACCCGATCAACTCTATGACAAGACAAAGTTCAGGCCCAATACGTTTTTTGAGGACGTAGTTGTACATGTGGGATTTGCTGAACCGTTCTGTCCAGAATTGAGAAGTTTAGCTATAGATACTCTAAAGGATTTGGGTTATGAGTTTCATGAAAAAGGTACTTATGTCTGCATTGAAGGTCCACAGTTTTCAACAAAAGCGGAATCAGCAGTTCATAGGGCTTCGGGATTTGATATAATAGGTATGACAGCCCTACCAGAAGCCAAACTTGCAAGGGAAGCAGAGATCTGCTATCTAACGATTGCAACTGTCACAGACTACGATGTTTGGAAGGAGCAGGAGGTTGACGTAGCAACTGTCCTTGAAAACATGGCTAAGAATGAGGAAAGAGTGAGAAACATACTGAAAAAGTTAATTCCGAGAATACCAGAGGAGAGAAGTTGTCCATGCAAAGATGCCTTAAAATTCGCCATAACTACCCAAAAGGAGTACATAACACCACAGATTAGGAGAAAACTTGGTTTGCTCTTGGAGAAGTATCTATGAGGTTCTTCAGAAGTGTTTATGATGTGTTTGGATATTCTCCATTCGAAGATCTAAAGAAACATGAGAAACTGTGCATAGAAGCTGTGAAGCTTATGATGGAATTCTTCGAAAGTCGAGATCCAAAGATCATTGATAAGGTTAAAGAGATTGAGAGAGATGCTGACAAGCTTAAGGATATAATCATGAAGAACGTTTCAGACGTGATGATACCTGTAGACAAGTACAAGCTTTTGAATTTGATAACTCTGCAAGATAACATCATCAACACTTGTGAGGATCTTGTTACTCTGCTTTACATCAAGAATATTGACATTACAGTACTCAAACGACTCCTTCAAATTCTCTCTAAGATTATACACGAGTACGATGAACTTTTCAGCGTTTTGGAAAGTCTCTTGGCCAAGGCTTTTGCAAAGTCAGAGATAGAGAATGTTCGCAATGTTGTAAAAAAGATAACTGAACTTAAGGAGGAGTTTGAACGTGAGCAGGCGAATTTTGTCAAATCCTTAGTAAGTTGTAGTACTGAGCAGTTTATATTTTTAAAGGAAGTGAAATCTTATCTATACAGGATAGTTGAAAATATACACAATTCTGCTAAAATGTTTGAGTACATGCTGGGGTGATGCGTTTGAAGGTGAAAGATTTGATTTGGAGGGATGTAGTTACGATAAAGCCTGAAGAGAGTGTTAAAACAGCCATAGAAATCATACTTAAAAAGGGAATTAGATCCCTCATAGTTGAACCTAAAGATGAGGATGACTGCTACGGTGTAATAACTGTAAGGGACATAGTTTACAAGGTTATAGCTAAGGATTTGAAACCTAGCGAGGTTAAGGTAGGAGATATAGCCACAAAGCCTATTGTATGTGTAAATTCAAATGAAAGCGTTAAAACTGCAGCGAAACTTATGACTAACTTAAACTTAGCAAGATTGGCAGTTGTAGAATGTGGTGAAATTAAAGGGATTATCACTCTAATGGATGTCTTGAAAGCTTCGGAGATTGAATAAAATTATATTTTAATATTTTAAAATGTAATTTTATTCAATGCTTATAAACTATTCATAATATGTGTTACCAATACTTTACAAAATAATAATTTTAATTCTTCATTAAGAAAAAAGCTTAAATATTACATCATGGACATATTTAAAGGTGGTTCTATGAAGTTGAGTAGAAGGAATTTTCTAAAGCTCGTAGGTGCAATGGGTGCAAGCGCCTTTCTAACGACATACAAGTCAGATCTTGTCAAAGCTCTCGAAGAGGTTAAAGACTATTACCACATCTGCTGGCTCAATGGGGCATCATGTACGGGTTGTACAATATCCTTTGCACAGCTTGGTGATCCAGACTTAGTGAGCGTTTTGACGGACATCTTGGTTGGTAGCTCTGGGTTACCAATAGCTTTACCTGATTACATGGAAACTATTCATCCGGCAGCTGGAACGGTTGCAGAGGAGGGTATAGAGAGATGGAAGAATGCTAAGACAAAGAAGATACTGGTTGTTGAGGGTGCCGTCCAAGATCCTGGCTTTTGCACAGTTCATAGAGGTTACGTGAATGGAAACTTAATTGAGGTAGACTTCAGAGATCGCTTACTTGACTGTGCAAAGGTCGCGGATGTTATAATTGCAGTGGGGCAATGTGCAACGTTTGGAGGCATACCAGGTGCAAAGCCTTGGAATGGAGAACCCAATCCAACGAACGCAAAAGGTGTTCAGGAGTTCTTGTATGAGAATGGTATAAATAAGACAGTCATAAACATACCATGTTGCCCCGTAAACCCAGACCACTTAATTATAGCCTTATCTGCTGTTATATTGGGTGTCGATCTTGAGCTTGATGAGTATAACAGGCCTAAGGTGTTCTTTGGAAGGAACATGCACAACGAACTCTGTCCATACAGACCATACTATGACAGAGGTATATTCATAACCAAACCAGGAGAAGAGGGTTGCAGATTTAAGATGGGTTGTAAAGGGCCAATTTGCAACACAGATTGTGCATTGAGAAAGTGGAATGAAGGTACGAGCTATTGCGTTGAAACGAACATATGCATAGGTTGTGCGGAGCCAGGATGGCCTGACAAATTCTCACCGTTCTACGCTGAAGTTTCTGAGTTGCCAAAGGTCTTTGGAGTTGGTGCAGAGATGATCGGTGCCGGATTGCTTGGAGCTACGCTCATAGGAATTGGTATACATGCTGTTAGGCATGTAGGTGTGAGAGAGCATAAAAAGAAAGAGGAGGAGTGATGATTTATGACCGAGTTGGTTGTTGATCCAGTTACGAGGATTGAGGGGCACTTGGGGATTAAGCTTATAACGAAGGATGTTGAGACAAATGCTGGAGCATGGAAGGTTGTTGACAAAGCTTATAGCCTAACAAATCTGTTTAGAGGATTCGAGATAATTTTGAAGGGAAGAGATCCAAGGGATGCTTTCTATATAACCCAGAGGATCTGCGGAGTTTGTCCTGCTGCTCATGCTGAAGCGAGCATTCAAGCTCTGGATCAGGCTTTTGACGCACCTCCGACACCAACAGCAGTATTAATTAGAAACATAATTCAAGGTGCATACTACGTCTACGACCACCTGATACATACCTACCTCCTCGTAGGACCAGAGATAGGAATAGTCTGCAAGTATCCGCCGATGGTTCCACCAGTTTTGGGTAAGAGTGGGATAGAAAAGTTGGGATTGGGTTCAAGCTACGCTGGTTGTGTTCAGGCTCAGAGAATAGCGAACCAAATAGTTGCGCTTTGGGGAGGTAAGTTCCCACACCACATGAGCGAATATCCAGGTGGTGTAACTGTTAAACCAACCTTGGATAGAATTGCACAAACAATCGAGAAGGCTATGGCCGTATGGGACTTCTGTGCTCACGTAGCCATAAAAGACTTGGAGGCTATTAGAGAGAACAACGAAATATTTGGTGAGAAGGTTAGCGAGATAACAGGATTGAACTTCAGAGGTCTGCAGGACTTGGGCGCAAACTACGGAAACTTCCTAAGCTATGGTCTGTTCCCAGATCATGAAGACTACGACAACTGGATAAAGGTTCAGTATGGTGAACCAGGATTTAGAGAAAAGGCTGTAATTAAGGCTGGAGCTTGGATGAACGGAAAGCTTGTACCTTTGGAGAGAGAGAAGATAACTGAAGATGTGAAGTACTCAAGATACGATGATTCCATAAGTGGGAAGAGACCTTGGGAATACGAGATGACTGTTGACCTTGTAAAGAAAGATAAGCCGAACGCTTACGCATGGATGAAGGCACCAAGGTATGCTGGAGAAGTGATGGAAGTAGGACCGATGGCAAGGATGATGGTAACGTTCGGTGAAAGATGGAAATTGGATGTAACTAACCCAATAACTGGTGAAACCGTTAGTGTGGACTGGAAAGTCATGAATCCAAAAGGTTCTGTCATAGACAGGGTTGCTTCAAGAATAATTCAAGCTCTGTGGTTTACAGCTAAGGTCATAGAGTGGGCAATAGAACTAAAGGGTGTCGCAAGTGTGCATCCAATTGTAAATCCAAAGATACCAGACTACAAGTTCGTTCCTGAGACTGGAGAGGGATGGGGATTCTGGGAAGCTCCAAGAGGGGCGCTATTGCACTATGTCAAGATAAAGAACAAGGTCATTGAAAACTACCAGTGTGTAGTTCCATCGACTTGGAACCTTGGACCGAGAGACGATCAGGGTAGGCCAGGTGCTGTAGAGAAGTCGCTTGAAGGTTGTCCACTACCACCGCTTAGTGTTCCAGAGATATGCAATGCCGTATGGAGCGAGGAGGATATACCGCTAAATGGAACTAAGGTGAAGTGGGGTGATGCCCTAGCCAAAGCATTGACCCATTTAGGTCTTGCCGAAATTAACATGGAACCAGCGAAGGATGGAAACAAGTACAACGTATCTTTGGCTTTGGCCATAGTCAGAAGCTTTGATCCATGCATAGCCTGTGGTACTCATGCGATTCAGGTTAAATTAAGGTGATGGACATGAAGTACGTAGAGGTTCAACGCCATTCCCTTTTTATTAGATTGGTGCACTGGAGCATAGTGATCACTGGTATAATCTTGGCATTGAGTGGTATGGAGCTTGGTGGCCTATATGGAGTCAGAATTTTCGGTGAGAACGTCTTGGCAATCCACATAACGGTAGCATTCGTTTTTGGTTGCCTTTGGGGCTTGTTCGGCTATTACATGATCGCAAAGGAGTGGAAGTGGATCTCTTTGGGTAGAATACCATACAGCATAAAATTTCTGTATAAGGAGGCTTTAGCATGGTGTTTACTTGGACCCCACGTGGAAGATCCGAGAGGATACAGCTTGAAGAGGAGGGATTACGTTGAAAAGATTGTTCCCACTCAGGTTATAGTCTGGTGGATCTATGTACTTTTGGCTTTGCTCATGGGTATAACTGGGTTTGCCATGTACTATCCAGAACAGTTGAAGCCTATAGTTGATTTGGCTCAAGCGATAGGTAACTGGTTCAATCCAGCAGGACAGATGGACGGCTACACATTCCTCAGAGCCTTACACAGATTGGGCATGTATCTATTCGGCCTAGTGATGTTCATGCACATGTATGCAGTAGTTATCTTTGGTGTCTTGCTATCGATGTTTACTGGAAAGAGAAAGGAAAAGGTTGTTGAGGAGTAATCGATTTTTTAATTTTCGTTAAACTCTTAAAAACTTCTTGTAAGTTTAGTTTGTGAAGATTGTTGTCATAGGTGTGGGTAATGTTCTTATGGGAGATGACGGATTCGGTGTTAGAGTTGTTGAAGAACTTAGGAAGATAAATTTACCAGCTGAGATTTATGATTGTGCAACATTAGGATTGCAGATCTTAGATTACATCGAAGGTAAAGAGCTATGCATAATAGTCGATGTGGTTAAGATGGGTGGAAAACCTGGTGAACTGTACGTATTCGATTGGGATGATGTAGAGTTTGAAACATCGAATCCGATAAGCTTGCACGATATAGGATTGGTTGAAGCTTTAAAGTTCTGCAGTTTCGCTTACAGATTGCCAAAGATAAAGGTTGTAGGGGTTGAACCACAGAAAATTGAATTTGGTATTGGATTATCGAAACCAGTTGAATCTGCAATACCAAAAGCTATAAAGACTGTAAAAGAGATAGTAAAACAAGCGATGATGACTACTCCCGCCTCTGATGAGTGATGACTGTTACGCTATCTGAGCTAATGAGCTGGGTTCAATATTGTTACAATTATCAAAGTTATCACACCAGCCAAGACAAACTTCAATCCAGCTACCATTACATTTTCCTTTGAAAGTCTTCCAAACGTAAATCCCACTGCAAACAGAGAAAGGAATCCAAGTGTTAAAGCATCGTAGTATGCAACCTCTGCTGGGAGTATGAAGTAAGGTATGAGAGGTATCAAAGCTCCGATAAGAGGAGCAATTGCATGAATTAAAGATGAGATGTATACTGCTACTCTGTGAGCGGATTCTATTATCCCTTTAACTTCAGAAAGCATAGCCTTTTCAATCTCTTTTAACCTTATACTCTGCTCTATTATTTCAGCCTCGTAAGCTCCAAAACCACTCGATATACCCAAAGCCAATGCCGTTGCAAATCCAGCACTTATTACGATCGTATTTGAAGCTTCTCCGCTTAGATGAGCACCCATTATCAGACCCATTATTGTCAAAACTCCATCAAAATATCCAATGACAAAATACCTCCGTGAAATTGAAGATATATCTGTTACCTGAGAGTAAATTTTATATTTATTAAAAATATTTCTTAAAATTTTAAAAATTCTATGTAACATTTTTAATTATATCTGCTCTCTATAGGCTTTTAAAACTGCATCTACAATCTTTTCTCTTGCCTCCTTACTCATAGGATGGAATATGTCCTGATAGCTTCCATCCTTCGTCTTTCTGCTTGGCATCAAAACCCTTATTCCCTTCTCACTCTCAACAACTTTCAACCCCTTTACCACAAACTCGTTGTCCAAACTGACAGATGCATACGCCTTTACAGCTCCATTCCCTTTGGTTTTATATATTCTAACTTCCGTTATCTCCGCCAATTTCGATCCCCCAACTTCTTTCTTTCAACTTCAAGCCATATTATTTAAACCTTTTCCTCCCTCACACCTTCTGCATTCAGAGAAACGTTGAAACATTCGTAATCCCTTAGATTAACATTTCCTAACGCTATGACGCAACCTCCTCCGCCAGCACCAGTTATCTTCGCTGGAACACCCATTCTGTCAAGCCTTTCGACGATTTCATCTATTTCCTTACAGCTTACACCCAAGGCCTTCAGAAGTAGCTGATTTGTCCTAATTAGGAATGACAATTCATCAAAGTTGGAAGATTTTAAGGCAAGAGCTCCTCGAAGAGCTATTGAATCTATTGCATCAAATATCCTTTCAACAACATCTTTATACTTATCCCTCAGCTCCGCAACCATCTTAACCATATCAGACGTTATCGACTTCTTCTTGGTATTTATCACGGTCAAATTAATTTCACCAACATCAAGCCTCTCCCTTTTAGGTATAATCCAAGTACCTCCGAAGGTTGATATGAACGGATCTGTTCCACTTCCAATTCCCTGAACATCAAGCTCAACCCTTCTTGCAATCTCAAATATCTCCTCCCTGCCAAGACTAGTTTCAAACAGAAGATCCAAAGCCTTAATAACAGCTACAGTAACTGCCGATGAACTCCCTAAACCAGAAGCTATGGGTATATCACTCCAAATTTTGATGTAAACTCCTTTAATAGGTTTAATTTCAGAAAACCTCTTTAACGCATAGCTTACGTAGGGATGCACTTCAAAATCCAAACCAGTTTTTCCGAGAGGAGATTCAATGACGATCTCACTGTTCTTCTCCGCTTTAGCGTAGCATCTCAAATTTATCGCTGAAACTACAGCATGCCTACCGTAAACTACAGCATGTTCTCCAAAGAGTATGACCTTTCCTGGGGCTGAAGCGATCATACAACTTTTAAACAGTCTAAACTACTTAACCTAACCGATGATGACTCCCCGATAGTCTGAGTTGTGATGACTTCACGACGGTCTGAGGCTAAGGAATTAACCTATGTCTATCCCTCGGGAACAGAGTTGCTTCTCTTATGTTCTTCAAATTGAGCATGGACATAAGTAACCTCTCAGCACCAAGTCCCCAGCCAGCGTGAGGTGGCATACCGTATCTAAACGCTTCCAAGTAAAAGCCAAAGCTTTCAGGGTTAAGTCCCTTAGACTTTATGCTTTCAACGAGCATGTCGTAGCGATGAATTCTCTGAGTTCCGCTTGCAAGCTCTAAATGTCCTTTCATCAAATCAAAGCTCTTGCAAACTTCTGGCTTATCCTCATAGGGCATTGCATAGAATGGCTTGCACTCCGTTGGCCAATCAACTATGAAGTAGTGAACATCTCCAATTTCCTCAGCCAAAGCTTTCAGAGCTGGAGTTGTTAGATCTTCACCCCAAGGAATTTCTTCTCCCTTTCTCCTTGCTATCTCAAGAGCCTCATCGTAAGTTATCCTCTCAAATGGTAAACTTGGCACCTCAAGCTCCAAGTCGAGCCATCTCAAGAATTTTTCACAGTTCTCGATAACGTCCTCGTAAACCCTTACTATCAATCTTTCAAGTATGTTCATAACACCATGGTGATCAGTGAAGCTCATCTCTATGTCTATAGAGATTGCCTCGTTTAGATGTCTCGTAGTATTGTGTTCTTCAGCTCTAAAGATTGGCCCTATCTCAAAAACCCTCTCAAATCCAGCCGACATTAAGACTTGTTTGTACAACTGTGGACTCTGATTTAGGAATGCTTCTTTTTCGAAGTAGCTTATTGGGAAAAGTTCCGTACCTCCTTCCGTTGCAGTTGAAACGATCTTTGGCGTGTTTACCTCGATAAAGCCGTGTTCACACAGAAAAGATCTTACACTTTGAAGCATCTGATGTCTTATTCGGAATATGGCTTGAATTCTCGGTTTTCTTAGATCCATGAACCTGTGATCCAAACGTGTATCTAGTTCAGCTGGAACCTTTTCCGTAACTTCCAAGGGTAAAGGAGCTTCAGCTTCGTTTAGAACTTCTATAACTTTAGGTATAACTTCATAACCTTGTGGAGCTTTTGGCTCCTTCTTTACGGTTCCAATAACCTTTAAAACACTCTCTCTCCTAACCTTCTTCGCAACTTCAAAAGTCTCTGCTGGAACCTTCTTCTTTGGCAAAGTAATTTGAATAAACCCCTCCCTATCTCGCAGTATTATGAAAACGAGGCCACCCAAATCCCTAACTTCGTGAACCCAACCGTAAAGAAGAACGTCCTTGCCTACATCCTCCTCTCCAATCTCACTCGTCCACTTCCTCTGCATAGGAATCGGGTGATTTCAATCGATATATTTACTCTTCCCTAAGCCTTAACTCGACAGATTTTGCATGGAAAGGTAGACCCTCAGCCTTGGCCAACCTTACAACTGCTTCAGCTATCCTATTCAGTGCTGATTTTGTGAGAATTTGATATGTCACGTGTTTCATGAACGTTTCAACGCTCAATCCAGAGTAAACCCTTGCATGTCCCGATGTTGGAAGTATGTGGTTAGTTCCACTAGCATAGTCACCGCATGCTACTGGACTATACTCCCCAACAAAGACACTTCCTGCATGCTCAATCTTGTCAAGATACCTTTCAGCATTTCTGCAAACTATGGATAAGTGCTCAGGTGCAATTCTATTCGAAATTTCAATTGCCTCATCAATCGATTTGACTACACAAATCTTGAGGTTTTCCAAGTTCAAATTCACTCCTTCAGCTTGAGCGATTCTATCAACTTTCTCAGCTAAATCCTTAGATGGAGTTAAAACTATAGCCAAAGCCATTGGATCATGTTCAAGTTGAGCCAAACAATCAAATGCAATAAACTCTGGATTTGCATTTTCATCTGCTATTACAAGTATTTCAGACGGGCCAGCTGGCATATCTATTGCAACATCCTTCTGAACCAAAAGTTTGGCAGCTGTTACGTAGACATTTCCGGGTCCAACTATCTTCTCAACAGGCTTTATAGTTTCAGTTCCGTAAGCCATTCCCGCTATTGCCTGAGCACCACCCACAGCGTATATCTCATCAAATCCAGCCAAATCACATGCTACTAGTGTGAGTGGTTTGATCTTACCTTTTTCATCTGGCGGTGTGCAAGCAATAAGCCGTCTAACTCCAGCGATCTTAGCTGGAATACCAGCCATCAAAGCTGTTGAAGGATAGCTCGCTCTACCACCAGGTATGTAAACACCCACATTCTCTATTGGTGTGTATTTCTTTCCTAATATACAATCTCCAAAGTCTATCTTAATGTCCCTATCGACTGCAGTTATCGAATGAAATCTCTCTATGTTCTCTTTAGCAGTCTCAAGAGCATCTATAGTTTCATCATCAACCAAATCGTAGGCTCTATCAATTTCATCCTTTGGCACTCTCAGATACTTCTGTTTTACCCCATCGAACTGCATTGTAAAATCAATCAGCGCATTATCACCTTCTTGTCTAACCCTATCAACTATCGGTCTAACCTTCTCTATGTAATAATCCCAATCTATCTTTCTCCTTACGTTTAAGATATCATTCTTTGAAACGATCATGTCTTACAGTATTCCAAAGATTATTTGTTTTTCCTCATCATGAAAATTGTGTAATCTTAAATTGTATTCTTTACACTACACTATTATATATTTATAATTTTTAGCTAAACTAAGTTTGTTAAATATCTCTGAGCTATCTCCAAAGACTTCTCCATCTCGTCCCTAATAAGTCTCCTTGCAATCTCAGGATAGTTCCAAGCTTTGAACGTTGGATAATACTGAAACATCAGATTAAATCTAACATCTTGTCCTAAATTCTCCGCACACCACTTCACAACCTTTTCGGTACAGCACTCTATATGATTTGGCATGACTAAGTGTCTTATAAGTAGCTCTCCATTATCTTTTGCTCTCAAGAAGTTTCTCGTAACGACTTCCCAATACCTCTTAACTTTTGAATACTTTTCGGCACATCTATTGTTTCCATACTTAAAGTCACCCAACCAAACATCCACAATATCTTCAATGATCTCAGCAAGTTCAGATGAGTGGTACATGTTTGAATTCCAAACTACTGGTATGTTCACACTAACGTGTTTTAAGATTTCAAGAATTGTATGGGAATGTTGATCTGGATTTCCTCCAACAAAGTTTACATTTCTACTACCTTGAAGGTACCTCATCTCGATGATCTTAGCAAGTTCTTCTGGAATTACTTCATAATCGTCGTTGTATACTATCGTGTAGTTTTGGCAGAAGACACATCTAAACGTACAACGGTTGAAAAATATCGTGTGAGATGGGATTAACTCTGGCTCTTCACCCATATGGAGAAACTCACTCGAGTAGTAACTTCTAACACCGCATTTGCAAAATCCAAGCTTCTTGTACCTGTTAACACCACAACGTCTTTCACAGAAGTTACAGTTCTTCAACCACTCCCTTAAAATGTATATCTTAAGATCCAGAAATGAGTATTTAGGAGGTTCAAGTTCGAGTAAGTCTAAATTTTTCCCTTCATCCCTCAGAACTCTTTTGAACTCCTCTTTCAATGATGAATGTAGTTCAAGTGCTGATTTAATGTCGCTTGGTTTTTCAGCTTCAATTCTTTTAACTATCTGAAACTTTGCTACAGCTTCGTTGTTGTTAATCTTTGTATATCTCTCCAATCCCCTTACCACAAAGAAAATACTAGTCAACAATTAATAAGCTTTACAATGAAAAACATTTTTAAGCATTGAGTGAATTTAAAAGGTAAGCCGCCGTGGCTTAGCCTGGTAGAGCGGGTGATTCGTAATCACCAGGTCCCGGGTTCAAATCCCGGCGGCGGCTTAAGCTCTTCCGAAGTCATCTGCAAACCTTACGATGTCATCTTCCCCTAAATATTCGCCGATTTGAACCTCTATCACCTCAAGAGTAACCTTTCCAGGATTTTCAAGTCTATGTTTGGCACCCATTGGTATGAACGTACTCTCTCCTTTCCTAAGTAAAAACTCTCTATCTTCAACGATAACCTTTGCGGTTCCCTTAACAACAACCCAGAACTCACTCCTATGATAATGCATCTGAAGACTTAGTCTTTTTCCAGGTAAAACCGTTAATCTTTTTATCTTATATCCGTTTCCTTCCTCAAGAACGGTATAAGATCCCCAAGGTCTGTAAACTGTTACATGGTGCTCAGCCCTTTCATCTTTCCTACTTCTGAGAGTTTTAACGATATCTCTAACCTTTTGTGACGATTCCCTTGGACATACGAGGGTGACATCCTTCGTACTTACTATAACTAGATCATTTACATCCACAGCTGTAACCAAATTTTCACCTATGATCAAGTTGTTCTTCGAATTTACACCTAAGAATTCACCTCTTATAGCATTACCATTTTCATCCTTCTCGATTATCTCATAAATCGCATCGAAACTACCAACATCACTCCAAAACGTATCCAAAGGTACAACCGCAACTCTATTTGACTTCTCCAATATACCTTTATCAACTGATACAGCATCTATTTCCTCATACTTTCCTTCATCAACCTTATCCATAACATCCTTTGCATACTTCCTGCACTCCTCAAAGAAGATTTCACTATCAAAAACGAACATTCCACTGTTCCACAGGTATCCACTCTCAACATAGACCTTAGCCGTCTTATAATCAGGCTTTTCGACAAACTTTTCAACAATAAAACCACCGTCAACCGACTCTTTAGGTTTTATGTAACCGTAACCAGTGTGTGGTTTTGTTGGTTTTATTCCAAACGTGACAAGGTAATCATCCGCAAGCTTTTCAGCTTTTTCAAAGGCAGATGTAAATCTTTCATCAGCTTCGATCAAATGATCGGATGGAAGAATCGCAACTTTCGATCTACCAAAATCTTCAACTATTTTCTTCATCCCCAGATAGATAGCTGGTAGGGTGTTCTTTGGCATAGGTTCAGATATTATTTCGGCATCGACATCTATCTCTTTTAACTCTCTCTCCACCATAAAGCTGTGTTCGACATTTGTGACAACATATATGTCCTTTGAGATCATTAAAGCACGCTCAACTGTCATCTGAAAGAGACTTTTACCGTTGAACCTTAAGAACTGTTTTGGGTACTTCATCCTGCTCAACGGAAATAACCTTTCACCTATCCCACCAGCCAAAATTAGCACTCTCATCAAAATATTTTTAGATTCAAGCACTTTTAAAGTTTTTCCGAATATTCAAATCGATATAATTATATTCGTTGCTAAAGTCATAATGACATGTTCAGATTCTTAGAAAACGCTCATGAAGCTTCAAAAGGAAGAGAGAATTACACAGTCGATATAGCTAAGAGATTGACGGTCATAACAGCTGACAGGATACATTTGAAAAGGTTTCCAGTTTCAAACCCAGTAACTGCGTTCAATCCAGCCATGGTTTTAGATGGAGATGACGTTTTCATATACGCGAGGATCGTCGTAGGTTATTACGTATATGCAAGTGCCATTGCGGAAATAAGGTTATCCTTAGCAGATCTCTATCTGAATTCTACATCATCTCACCACTCGGCCGAACTTGTTGTTTATCCAAGTTGGAAGTACGATATATGGGGTGTTGAGGATCCAAGGGTAGTTGTAATAGATGGAAAGCTCTTTATGACATATTGTGGTAGAACTGTAGCTTACTTCGATCCACATATAAGAGTGGAGAGAACACTACCAGTTACAGCCGTTAAAGAAAAAGGTGGATGGAGAAAGATCTGTGTTCACAGATTCCCTGAGCATATCAGGAGAAACATAGTCAGCGATAAGGATGCCTTCCTCGTGAACACAAAGGATGGTTTGAAGCTCTTTCATAGACCTCACACCAACGAAGAGAAGTTTTACCTTACGATAAGTGATGTAGATGCGATATATGAAGGTTGCGAGGAATCTACTCTTTTGAACACCGTCATAGTAATGACTGAAGCTGATTTTGAGGAGAAGATAGGTTGGAGTACACCACCAGTTGAGGTTGATGGGGAATATCTCTTCTTACTCCATGGGCTTGAAAGGGGATCTAAGGCCTACAAGGTTTTTGCAATGACGATGAGTAAAGATTTGGAGATAACTGCAGTAACACCTCATTACATAATGGAGCCTAAGGAAGTTTACGAAATATACGGTGACAGACCGTTCGTCGTTTTTCCTTGTGGAGCATGTATTATTGATGACAGTTTGCTAGTCTCTTATGGATGTGCAGATTTTGCTATAGGCATATGCGAGTTTGATCTGAGCGAGTTGATGTCCATACTCGATAGGAACAGACTTGAGTAAGAAATATTTACAGTTTGATAAACATCTTGAGAGATGATGAGTGTGGCCGTAACTGAGTTGTGATGAATAGTCCCATCTCTGATCAACTTCCCGTTCTGATTTTCCGCTAGTCTTGTAGTAGAGAACGTTCCATCCTTCTATTTTCATTAGAGGGTTTTCGGAAAACCCCCATATTCATCTATCTACTCAGCTCTGCCCTTTCGGGCTTATTAACCCCCATCCACCCCACATCTTGAGCGGAGCTGATTAACTTAACAATTATTCGTTTCCACCTCCGACCAACGCTCTTATCAGTATGGATGGTGAACCGTCTGAGACTGGAACAAGCTGATCCTCTTTACCGCAGAAACCTGGATCAAATCTGAGATCCTTTCCTATCCTAATATCTTTTAGTATTTCAAGTGTGTAGCCGCTGAGAGAAACATCCCTAATCATCTCATAAATTTCTCCATTTTTAATTATATAACCGTATTGAGCGTTAAACTGGAAGTAGCCAGTCGCTGGATTTGTTTCACCACCTCTCGATCCAATTAGGTACACACCATCTTTAGCAATCTCCAAAAGTTCCTCAAACTCGTAATCACCCTTATCCAAATACGTGTTGCTCATTCTAACTATGGGAAACTTCAACCCTTCAGCTCTAGCATTTCCAGCTCTTGAGTTAAGTTTGAGTGCAGTTTCCCTTGAATGCAAAAAGTTCCTCAAAATGCCGTTCTCAACAATCACTTTTTTCTCAGCCTTAACCCCCTCATCATCAAAAGGGTAGAATCCAAACTCCTCGATCGTTGGATCGTCGTAAATGTTAACACTTTCATCGGCTACTTTCTTACCAAGCTTATCCGCCAAAACACTTGCACCTTGCAATACGTGATCAGCTTCAACCGCATGACCAAACGCCTCATGTACAAACACACCAGCTAAGCTTGAATCTGCTATCACATTCATCATGCCAGATGGTGGAGTTTTTGCATTCACAAGCTTTGAAAGAACTTCCACAACCTCTTCAGCCAAGTCATAAGCATTATCTAAGACTTCAAATCCCGCTGGCTTCATTATTCTCTTGGAGTAAAATTGAAGAGTTTTATCCTTAGCTACGGCAGATATAACCATCCCTATTCTTGGAACTTCATAAAAGACTTCGTTGCCATAAGAATCGTGATATTTAACCCTTCTAATGTTCTCAAAATACGACACACTCGTGCTAACAATTTTATCACCCTTCAAATGTTTTTCGACATCTTTAAGGAAATCTACCTTTTCCTCAATCGACAGATCTCTAAAATCTTCTTTAAGCTTTAAGATAAATTCTCCACTTGAATCTACTCTTAAAACATCTGAATTACCCTTTCCAACGACGTTCTTCTCAGCTAAGGCTATTCCTTCCCTTTCGTCAACATCACCAACGAAGTAACCCCAAAAACCGTTCTTTAATACTCTAAACGCCTTCCCCTTTGACCTATCCATTTTCAGTTTTTCTACCCTCCCATTCTCTATCGAGATCTTTAGGGTATACATTTCAACCTCCCTAACATCATAGAACATGTTTGAAAGTTCACTCGAAAATTTAAACGGTTGTGGTGACAAGTTTTAAATACAGTTGAGAGGTTTGCAATAAAGATGTTCAAGCACATAGTCAGAATTGCGGATACTGATCTGGATGGAACTAAGCCCGTAATGATAGCTCTTACTGGAATAAAGGGAATAGGCTTAAGAATGGCTAGAGCTATAACGAACGCCTTAGGATTAAATCCAAGAGCCAAACTTGGAGAACTAGACGATGAAACCATCGAAAAACTTAGGAAGTTTGTCGAGGAAGAGCTTGAACAGCACATTCCAGCTTGGATGTTCAACAGGAGGAAGGATCCTTATTCTGGTAAAAACTTACACTTACTTGCGAAGGATGTTGACTTTGCCAAGATGCTCGATATCGAAAGGATGATCAAGATCAAATGCTACAGAGGAGTTAGACATGCTAAGGGTTACAAAGTTAGAGGTCAGAGGACTAGATCGACTGGTAGAAAGGGAATGACAGTTGGAGTTGTCAGGAAGAAGAAGTGAGGTGATCTTATGGGTGATCCTAAGAGACACAGGAAGAAGTATGTAACTCCAAGGAAGCCTTGGGATAAGGTTAGACTTGAAAGGGAAGCTCAACTTATAATCAAGTACGGTTTGAGAAATAAGAGGGAACTCTGGAGATTTGAGAATATTCTTAGAAAGTATAGAAGAGTTGCAAGAGATCTGTTGAGTAAAGTTAACCTACCTGGTAAGGAAGGAGAAATTGCAAGGGCTAAAGCCAATGCGGTAATAAAGAAGCTTGCAAGATGGGGTATACTTGAAGAGAACGCTACACTTGATGATATCCTTAACTTGACTGTTGAAGATTTCTTAGAGAGAAGACTTCAGACGATAGTTTACAGACAGGGATTGGCAAGGACTATAAAGCAGGCGAGACAGCTAATAGTTCACGGTCATATAGCTGTTGATGGTAGAAGGGTTACTTCCCCAAGCTACATAGTTGAAAAAGATGAGGAAAGTAAGATAGGTTTCTATCCAAATTCTCCCTTTGCTAAGGGGTGATGTAAATGGCTAAGAAGGGAAGGTGGGGTATAGCTCATATATTCAGCAGTTACAACAACACGATAATCACGATAACGGACATAACTGGAAGTGAAACGATTGCAAGAATAAGTGGTGGTATGATAGTTAAAGCGGATAGAGATGAGGGTAATCCTTACACAGCGATGCAAGCTGCGTTAAGAGCGGCTGAGATCGCTAAGGAGAGGGGAATTGAAGGAGTACACATAAAGGTTAGGGCACCAGGTGGAAACAAGCACGTAACACCTGGTCCTGGCGCACAGGCTGCAATAAGAGCTTTGGCAAGAGCAGGACTTAAGATCGGAAGGATAGAGGATGTAACACCGATCCCACACGATGGAACAAGGCCACCAGGTGGAAAGAGAGGAAGGAGAGTTTAATTACTATTTTTGATCCACCATGAAGATCGAAGTACTTGAGGAAAAAGATCTTAAGATTAAATTTATTCTTAAAGATGCTCCAATAGCTCTGGCAAATTCATTCAGGAGAGCTATGAAAAGCTTAGTGCCTACCATGGCTGTGGATTACGTAGTTTTCTATATGAACACTTCCTTCCTTTACGATGAAATAATAGCTCATAGGATTGGCTTAATCCCCATAAAGACCGATCTTAAAAGATTTAACTTACCGGAAAGGTGTGTTTGTGGCGGGGAAGGGTGTCCAAACTGTCAGGTTTCCTTCAGGTTGAATGTTGAAGGGCCCAAAGTTGTCTATTCTGGAGATTTAATATCTGAGGATCCAGAGATAAAACCTGTTTATGACAACATTCCAATAGTTGAGTTATTTGAGGGACAGCAGTTGATGATAGAGGCTGTTGCACGATTAGGAACTGGAAAGGAGCACGCAAAGTATCAGCCAGTTTCTGCATGTTATTACAAGATAATTCCAGAGATAACAATTGAAGACTGCAACGGATGTGGCGAATGTGTAAATGCGTGTCCAAGGGGTGTTCTAAAGCTTAACGGTAAGGTAAAGGTTGTTGATACTTTGAAATGTTCCATGTGTATGGAGTGTGTTAAAGTTTGTGAGGAGAATGCCATAAATGTATCTGAAACTGAGAATTATCTCTTTGTAGTAGAAGGAACAGGTGCTCTTCCAGTTCGGGAGGTTATGATAAAAGCTCTTGAAATCCTTAAGGAGAAAGCTGAAGAGATGAATAAAATAATATCGGAAATTATTGTATCATAATTATTTTTATACCTATAACTTCGAAGGTTTTCGAATGAATTTTAAACTAATCTTGAGCAGTTTTACTCAATGAAGATAGGGCTTATCTCGGATGTTCACGGTAATCTGATAGCTCTTGAAGAGGTTCTCAAACATTTAAACCACTGCGACGTAATATACTGTGCTGGAGATGTCG
>Ga0190313_1000509_pt1 | contig 23037 bp, 19 predicted proteins | sample 4870071011_MG_FD_169989 | JGI IMG/M metagenome (GOLD analysis project Ga0190313, IMG submission 169989) | Hydrothermal vent sediment bacterial communities from Southern Trench, Guaymas Basin, Mexico - 4870-07-10-11_MG | ecosystem: Environmental > Aquatic > Marine > Hydrothermal vents > Sediment ...
TTTTTATTTTCCTTAATGAATATAAAAAAAGGTATTACAATTTTTGAGATTTATAGAGTAATGTAATGTGACTAGAGATAGTCACTTTAAGAAAATGTCTTGAATACTAACAATGAATGCAAAAAATCACGAAAACATAACATATGTGAACTTATATGAAAAATCAAACAAAAACTCAAATTAGTTTGGATTAAATTCTATTTGAATGTAGAGGTTAAGAATATTGAAAAAAAGTCAATGGAAGTATTTTTCGCTTGAGAAAGAAGTTGAAGAAATTAGATTAATGCGTCATGTTTTTGACATTAATACAAATCCAGAGATTATCAAAGCTTTATGGTTTTTATCGCGTAATTGTATTGTTATTTTATCCCCAACTGAGATAAGAATAAATACTTCTAACACGAAATCGATTCTAATTAAATCAAAATCTGGTTGGAAAACATATGTAATAGGAACGGGAGTTGTTGAGATTTCTCATTATGTTATTATCGATTATAATGAAGATTATGAAGAAGGCTTTTTTTATGTTTTTGCGAAAGATGATAGAATAAAAATCATTGAAACGCTTAAGAGAGCCTTATTATCGGAACTGTCAAGGAAAAAGGAAAAAGCAAAACAAGAAATTGAAAAGGAGATTAATGATATAATCAATACACTAATTCAATATTTTTCATTATGACTATTCTAGAAAAGTGATGCTTAGATATATTGAGACACCTTCTCTTTTATGTCTTGTGGTAATTTATTTACATCAAAGTAATCTATATCATTGATTATTTTAACCTTAATCTTCATTTTGAAATAAAGAAAATTGATGACCCGTTGCGCGTAATCCTTGTGAGCACCCCAGCTGATTCGCATTAATCCCGCCCCGCCTGCATACGAAAAAGACTCAACAATTGTTGTTTTTTCATCTTTTTCCCTCACTATTATCGTTATAGCTACATCAGAATCAATTCTTAAGAAGTATTCTTCACCACTAATTATGCCGATGCGACCATCTTTGCTTTCAAATACATTAGCATAAATATTCCCAAAATTTTTTGCCAAGGTTTTAAATACTAAATCAAATGGTGCAAAGACTTCTACTCTGTAATAATGTCCAGCCATGCCCTTTCCCTCTAAAAGAAAAAGCATATTTTTGGTTATTCTTCAACACATTTTTAAACACATTCTTACAGCACTTCTTATTTCATATTATCTCGTATATCTCTACATTTTCTTATGTTAAAACCGTGTTTTTGATAGCAAATCTTAGGAGAATACGAGAACGCTCATGATTACTTTTTTGCACATTTTCATCTGAGGAATTTCTTGTTTTATTTGGGTTTAATTTGAACGGTGGATAGCTTGAATTTTTGCGTGCAATTAAAGAAATCGGTAAGCCCGCGCTAAATTTGATGATTAAACAAACGACGAAATCAAAAAAAGCTCAAAAAGCGCAAAAGAGTCGTCAAGAGCGTACGAGAAATTAGTAGAGTAATTTTTCATTTAATGAAAAACTAAAAATAAAAATTATATGCTTCTTTACTTAGTAAAAAAATTTATGATGAATACGCCACTACTGATTTATGATGAAAAGTCCCTTTTCTGAATTCGAAAAGCATCTTTATTAAACGCCTCTTATACGTGTGAAGTATCTGAAAATTTCGCTTTTTAGATATGATATCTCATCATGCACAAAGCACTATTATTGTAAAAATCTCAAAAATATCAGAATTTATAATTGCAAACTTAAATATTTAGAAAATTTAGTTATAAACACACAGTTTCATTTAAATATTCTAGTTTAAACTAATAATAATTTTAGAGGTGATTAAGTTATCACCCTCAAATCTCCCGGAAGTTAAAAAAGTTGAATTAGGCGCTGGTTTTGAAATGGAAATTCCTCTTGTGTACGAGAAACTAAAACAACAAGCTGAGAAAGAAATAGAACGAATACTTTCAAAGTATCCAAAAGCATTTAAAATGTGGAAACTACTTAACTCTGATCCAGAAGTTCACGCTGACTGGGATATCGCTAATTTCATTGCTGTTGGAAAACTAAAATACAATGATCACGGGGAGGTTCACGCAAAAATAGTTGCACAAAATGCTCTAAAAATGCTTGAAATCCTACTTGAATGTGGTATTCTACCAGATATCATGAAAATGCATGCAGGAGATGAGGATGATGTTCATTTAGTCGTCTTAGCAGCGGCGCTTCTTCATGATATTGGAAATGTAACTCATAGAGAGGATCATCATCTTCATAGCGTTTATATGGCAATCCCGATTTTGAACCGACTTCTTCCCCAAATCTATGAGCATCCAGAGGTAATGTTTGAAATAAGAAATCACATTTTACATTGTATCTATGCTCATGGTGAAAAAGTCAAAGATTTAACAATCGAAGCATCTCTAGTCGGGATTGCCGATGGCACAGATATGACGAAGGGAAGAGGAAGACTCGCCTTTGATACCGGGAATGTTAATATTCACACTGTCTCAGCCTTATCAATCGAGGAAGTCTCGATTACTAAAGGTGAAGAAAAACCAATACGCATTTTGATTAAGATGAGTAATAGTGCAGGAATCTTTCAAGTACAGGAAACATTAGTTCCTAAAATTATCCGCAGTCCTCTTGAGGATTATGTTGAAATCATAGCATATACGGAGCCTCTAGGTAGTACCTCGGATCAACGTATTGTTCATAGATTAATTATAAAAGACGGAAAATTAGTGCCAAAATGATGCTAGCATCATGCAGTTATTTTTAAATTTTTAGTACTTAAATATTTTCCAATATCCACCCGTTTAGAAAAACTTTCTATTTTTATCTGGTGAAAACCTTGTATATTTTCTTATCATTCGATTTTGATGCAGATTCCGCTGAGCAATATTATTTTCCAGAGAAGCCAGTGAAAATCTCCAGAGCTCGTTTTTCGGTGAAAGTAGGTCTTAAAAGGGTTCTAAGGTTACTAAGGAAATACAATATTAAAACAACATTCTTTACACCAGGATGGGTTGCAGAGCAATATCCAGATTTAGTTAGACTAATAGTCAATGATGGACATGAATTAGCCTTACACGGTTATCGCCACGAAAAATTAGATGAAACATCTTATGAGGAGGAATATAATATACATAGGAAATCCATAAACTGCCTCAAACGCTTCCAAAAGAATATATACGGATTCCGTCGTCCATACTGGGAAATCACCAAAAACACATTTGCAATTTTATCAAAATTTGGAATAATTTATGACAGCAGCTTGATGGACTCCGATGAACCGTACGTATTTGATGTTAATGGAAAAAAGATAATAGAACTTCCAGTTTATGATTTATTTGACGATTGGATATTACTCGAAATAGAACACCGTCATCCAAAAGATGTTCTAAACATATGGGTCTATGAACTGGATGCTACGCTAGAAGAGGGTATAAATTACTTCTGCTTAATCTTACATCCCGCATGCATTGGGAGAGCAGGTAGAATTCGTATGCTTGATGAATTCATAAAATATGCAGTGTCGAAAAGATGTAAATTTGCTCCTGGATATGTAATCGCCACAAAATTACTAAAACAGTTCTAATTTGTCTCATTTAATGTTAGCAATCAATGCAATATTTATTTAGCTCATTAATGACCTTATCAGAAACTGCTCGCAGATATTCCATGTCTTCTGATGTAAGTCTCCATCCCATAGCTCCAATATTTTCAAGCACGTGCTCAACTTTAGTTGCTCCAAATATTACAAAAATATCTTGAGCCAGGATCCAATTAAGAGCTACTTGAACCAGAGTCTTGTTATATTTATAGGCAACTTTTTTCATAGCCTCCAATAATGGTTTGATAAGTCCCAAGTATTCTTCTTTTTGCGCCCAGGGTATAAATCGTCGGGGATCATCTTCCGATTTCAAAACTGGCTTTAAGTATTTTCCAGTAAGATAACCCATTGCTAAGGGAGAATATGCAACAACAGCAACGTTCAGTTTTTTCATACGTGGAAGTATCTCTTTCTCGATATCCCTCTCAATAAGATTATAAAGAACTTCATTAAGAACAATACCATGTTTCGAACATGCAATTGCCTCTTCTACAAGACACGGCGGAAAATTCGAAACACCAATATGGATTATTATGCCCTTATCAACAAGTTCATCTAAAGCCTTTATTGTTTCGCGTACGGGAACATATGGATCTGGCCAGTGTATCATAACTACGTCTAGATAGTTTGTTTTCAATCTTTCAAGACTGCCTTTAACGGCTTTTATTACTTGATGATATCTCAAATGCTCCACAGAAATTTTAGTAAATATAACAACGTTCTCTCTATCTCCTCTTTCTTTCAAAACTTCGCCAATGAGTTTTTCTGACAATCCATCATTATATGTTTCCGCCGTGTCAATGACATTAATTCCCAAATCTAACGCAGTATTTACTATCTGTTTAACTAAATCCTTCTGAGAAACACCCCAAATAGCTCCAAATTGATGACCACCAAGACCAAGAGTAGATACTTTTAATTCGCCTATTTTTCGATATTCAACATGAACCATTTCGTTCCCCATCACATTAGCAATTCGTACAATTTGCTTTCGCTGATTACTAAGCTAGTAATATACTTTGATGTTTGATATAATTATATTGCTAATTCTGCTTTAATGAATAAAGATTATTGTAATCTACTTTTAACAAGCTTAGTTGAAATCCTAATAACAGAATTTAGGATCAACGTGAAGTATTTAAAAATAATTTCTCAAAAAATTACACAAATAATTTTTCCTTTTTATTTTTGAGACAGGGGATTGCAATGGCACAACCACGCCTTGACATAACATGGGATCAAGTTAGACGCGCGATGAGGCAAATTAGACCCTGTGTTTATGAAATACCAAAGAATTTTAGACCATATATGAGAGTTCCAGCAAGACTATACATTTCACCAACCTTACTAGAAAGATTAGAATTAGGTGCAATACAGCAAATAATTAACGTAGCGTCATTGCCAGGAATCGTAAAATGGGCTATTTCATTACCAGATACACATACAGGATACGGATTTCCAATAGGCGGAGTCGCTGCCTTTGATGTTGAAGAAGGTATCATATCACCTGGAGGAATAGGCTTTGATATTAACTGTGGAGTTAGATTACTTGTTAGCAATCTTACAATCAAAGATGTTGAACCTAAGAAAAAAGCACTTCTTCAAGCATTAAAAGAACACGTTCCTGCTGGAGTCGGAGTTTCTGGTATGCTGAGAGTTACTTTTGCCGAACTGGATGAAGTAATGGTTGAGGGAGCTCATTGGGCTGTAAGAAATGGTTATGGTGAGGAAAGAGATTTGCAATTTATCGAAGATGGAGGTAGATTATTGGGAGCAGATCCAGCCAAAGTAAGTAATCGTGCTAGACAAAGAGGTCGTCGTCAATTAGGTTCTCTTGGTAGTGGTAACCACTACATTGAAGTTGAAGTTGTCACTGACATATGGGATGAAAAGGCTGCAAAGAAAATGGGTATTGAAGAAATTGGACAAGTAGTATTGATGATTCACACTGGTTCTCGTGGTTTTGGTCATCAAGTAGCGAGTGATTACTTACCGGTAATGAGACGTGCCGCTCGTAAATACGGTATTCATCTTCGAGATGTTCAATTAGCTTGTGCGCCATTCAATTCTCCAGAAGGACAAGATTACTTTGCTGCCATGAAATGTGCTGCTAACTTTGCGTTCTGTAATAGAGAAATTATTACTCACTTTGCAAGGCAAGCATTTAAGAAAGTATTTGGTGATGATGTTGAGCTTAAACTCGTGTATGACGTTGCTCATAATATTGGTAAAGTCGAAGAACATTACATAGATGGTGTTAAGAGAAAACTAATTGTACACAGAAAAGGCGCTACACGTGGATTTATAGGAGACAGACCAGAGATACCAGCACCATATCGTGATATAGGTCAGCCAATTCTTGTAGGAGGAAGCATGCTAACTGGTAGTTATGTCTTAGTTGGAACTAATTACACCATGGAGGAAGTCTTTGGATCCACTATACATGGTGCTGGAAGATTTATGTCCCGAGCCGCTGCGAAGAGAAGATGGAGCGGCGCTGCATTAAAACATGAGTTAGCTAATAAGGGTATTTTAGTTGATGCTGTCAGCATGGCTGTACTAGCTGAAGAAGCTCCTGGCGCCTATAAGGACCTGGACCTCGTCGTTGAGGCTGCAGTTAAGGCTCAAATTGCTCGGAAGATTTCTCGACACCGTCCAATCATTGTATGGAAAGGCTAAGTTCCTCAACAACACACAATAATTTACGTTTTGTTTTATAACAACCTATACCCAAAATTTGAATTTAGTTTATATCATATTGTGTCTTATAAGATATTTCTGAACGAACACTAAATTAACTCAATTTTTAACGATGCGTGAATTTGCTGATACTTGAAAACATCAATAGTTCTTATATTAATTCAGTATAATCGAGAGAAAAAATCTGCTTGCTACATTCAAATTGTTAAAAATCCATAAAGAGCTACAAAAAACACAATCGTATTGATTGCTGTTGTTATTTCACATAAGTGTAATTGTGTAGTAAGGTTCCAGACACCCTGTAATTTTGTTCTAATTGAATATCCTTTCTCTTTTCTCCAAGTAAGTCGAAGTGGAATATAGATAAGAATAGCTGGTGCTATGCCATATCCTCCAATTATTGCTCCCGCTATTAATGCGATTAAAGCCCCAATTAGTGTTGCTAAGTATTTTCTATGCAGTCTCAATAGGCTTATTAGAGAAATTAGAGACGTTGCTATAATTAGAATTAATGTTAATATGCTTTTTCCAAACGTTAAAACATAGAGAAAAATCACTGCGATCCCATTAAAGAGAACAATAGTAGCAATCTCCCTAACAGCCCCAAAGATTTTATCTAGTTTTGCGCGATTAAGAATTACATCAATGGTTATCTCCCATGAAATGAATGTTGCAATTAGTAAATACATGAATGGGTTAATTATGATCATGAGTACCACGCTTTATTTGTAAATGAAGAATTCATCAACAATTTCGCCATTAAGGTTTTTGTAGATCCCATGGATACAGTCTTCATAAAATTCGAGAAGAAGATACCCCATATCAAAAGAATAATAGTCAAGCTGACTTGTATCAGCATAAATCCCAGGAAATCCCCCACAATTTCCGGTGTATACGTATAATGTGCCATTTATAAAAACACGGCCATACGCATGAACATGACCCATCAACACAATGTGTGGTTTATATTTATTAAATAAGGGCAATAATATCTTGGATATTTTAGGACTAACACGCTGAGCAATTGCGTTTAAAGGTGGAATATGAATAAAAACTACTTTCCACATATTATGCTCATCTGCATATTGCATTGCTTGAATAAACATTTGTTTCTCCTCGTCAGGAAAAGTGAAATTCTCAGGATCAGCAACATGCAAGGCAATAAACATCGCATTTGAATACGAAATATTATACCAAAAACCATTATTTGGTAGCTTTAAATACTTGTGATATAATGATGGATCGTTGGTGATTATATCGTGATTTCCAGCTACAGCAATTAAAGGGTGCTCGGCAAGAATTTGGCTTTCCAATTCTAAGAATCTTATCCATGCAGGCTCGCCTCCAACTCCAACAATATCACCACAATGGATAACAAAATCAAACTTCTCTTTTTTAGCACATTCAATGAATTTTTCGAATGCTCCAAATCCAGGGGAATATGTATCAGCGTGAACCAGTACTGTAAATGGCTCATTAGTTGCTGGTGCGGTTTCAAAAGTATGAATAGTACTCCAATTTATCATTCGATCATTTTCAAAATAACCAATAATATAGTGATATCTCATTCCAGGAATTAAGTTTCTCAATGTTATATGAAACAAATCCGATGAAAAATTCGTCACTATTAGCATTCTAATGTAATCATTCCAGCAGAGAACATATGCTTTTTTGTTTAAATTCCACCGCCAGTTGATAGTTATCGTTGTTTTAGGATTCTCGCTCCATGTCAACCAAATAGCAGTCCACCCTTTATTGAAGTCTTCAAAGAATATTGATTTAATTATTGGTGTATACATTATACAGATCAAGATTAGAAAGCACACCCCCTTAATTATGATTGTCTTGATTTCCTTTTTAGTCATCAATCAATACACCAGCTTAAAGAAAACATGCATCTTCATGCCTTTTATTTTATAATCAAAATCAAATTATATATGCTTATAAGGACTTCACATCTTCAATAAAATGTCCGCAAAAACTCAATTTCAAACGAAAAACCTTTGAAAAATATTAAAAACTCAGCATAGGGGCGTTCATCATTATTTCAGTCATGCTGGGGTTCAGCATTCCAAATGAAAAAACATTCAAATTTATTTTAGTTTTTCCATTACACTTTCTACCTTATCTCGTGCTTTTCGTTCGACCTTATCAAGACGATCATCAATAGTTATTTGAATAACAACACGCTTTACGCCCATATTTAAAACTGCCTCATGTGCTGCTTTTACTGCGGAAAAAATTTCATCTAATGAGTCCGCTTCAAGTATTGTAGCCATTGGAGTTAACTCAAACTTTATTCTCTTTTCTTTAAGAGCTCTCAGTGCCGCGGCAACAAATTTACTAAGGCTCGTGTCTTTAGTTCCTATCGGCGTGATCGTAAAACTCGTAATAAATCTAGCCATTTTTTTCACCTTCTGAAATTAATTATGTCTTAAATCAATAAGAACATGTAGTGACGTAAATAAGACGTTTAAGATTATTGATACTTATTATGATGAATGCTTTAACACGGCTTGTAATATGATTTCAGATATTTTATTCAAAGTTTCATGATACTCTACGCTCGCTCTAAGAGCTTTCCTCTTTATTTTGAGAGCATGATTCATGATGTCCACAACCTTGCTCAAGTTTACATCAGATAACTGTGAAATAAGTTTTTCAATTTCCGTAATCCACGATTTGACTTCTTCTAGCGTCTTTTCGATTTCTTCTCTAGAAGTCAACATTCTGTAAAAACCCATCACATGAAGACAAGAATTAAATCGATAATACTCCTTTAAGAGATTTCTTCTTTTAGCGGCTTTAAGGATCCTCTCAAAGATAGGCATAGAAAATTCAAGATTCTCCACTTTTTCAGCAGGGATTCCAACAGATATTAACAGAGCTTTTCTCGCTAACTTAACCGCACACCATCCTTTCTCGGCTGCATCAAAGAAATCCCCACGCTCTAATAATTCAAGGGCCTTATGGTAAACATCTTTTGCTTTGAGCAAGTATTCCTCAAATAGCTTCATTATTATCTCCAAAGTATGATATGATTCAAGCTATTTAAAACACAGACGGTATTTCCGCGTTGGTTGCTGGCTGTTTCACTAAGTGCTCTTATAATCTTTAGAACTTCCGCAACTTACTTGCTAATTTTTGCAACAATTTATTGCATGGTGATTTTACATTAAATACAGTGTGCTCCTGGAATTCTGTTGACATTATTCTGACTTTTTTTACCATTATTCCAATGTTTCAGTCCATTCTAGTAGTTTTATTAAGATTTTTTGGAGCATTTGGTTAGGGGGTATATTAGTTATTAAAATATATTAGTTAGGAATTCATAATGGTGCATGCTTTGGTGAAAAGTGAAAGAGAATTCATCTGGGATTTGATGGAGTATGCTATTGAATATGGTCAAAAATTAGGTGCAAAATTCGTTGAAGTTCGCTACGAGGAGCTATATAGAACTTTGGTTAATTTAGAGAAAGATCGAGTTGTTTCTGTTCGAAATCCAATAATAAGAGGACTTGGTGTTACGATATATCTCGATGGAACAAAGGGTTATGGATATTCATGCAAATTAGATAAAACAGGCGTTGAGGAATCAGTAAAACATGCTATTAAGGCTGCAAAAATTTCATCAAAATTGGCAAAAGTAAAACTTGAACCCGCGGAGTATAAACCTGAAAAATATGCTGGTTTTGTTCCGTCCCTTAAGAAAGATCCATTGTATGTTGAAATCTCAGAGAAAGTTGAAATGCTAAAGGACGCCGTTAGAAACACTTTAAAGAAGAACGTATTAAGCTTAAGAACAACATACGTGGACTTACGTGGACTCAAAATGTTTCTTGCAAGTGATGGACTTAAAAGAATCTGGGAACCTTATCTGGTCGGAGTTTCTGCATATGCAACTGTAAGAAAAGATGGAAGCATTGGAAGTAATGCTGAACTTAAAGGAGCATCTCGAGGACTTGAATTATTTGATGAATTTCCAATCGAATCAATAATCTCAAAGGCTATTTCAGGAGCTGAAGAAATAGCGGTTGCTAAAAGAATAAAGCCTGGCAAATATCCTCTAATATGTAATCCTGAATTTGCAGGAGTAATTGCACATGAATCATTTGGGCACTTAACAGAAGCAGATTCTATATGGACAAAAATGAGCATTTTACACGATAAATTAGGAGAACAAATTGGTTCAGAACACGCAACAGTTATAGATAGTGGAGATCCCATTAATTATGGATGGTATCAACCATACGATGATGAGGGAATTGCATGTAAAACAGTTGTGATATTGGAGAAAGGCATACTAAAACATTTCTTGACCACGAGAGATACAGCACCCTTACTCAAAATGGATATAACTGGAAACGCTCGTGCAATAGATCCATTCCATCCACCAATTCCTCGTATGCGAAATACATATTTTGGTGCGGGTGATATGTCAAAAGAAGAATTGTTTGAGCTCATTAAAAGAGGAGTGTACGTGGAGGGTAGTTTGGGTGGAGAGACCGAACCTACGGGAATATTCACCTTTGGTGCAAATAGAGCATACTGGGTTGAAAATGGGGAAATAAAGTATGCATTGAAAGCAGTTAATGTTCGTGCGCATATTCTTGATTTTCTCAAGAACATAATTGGTGCTTCAAAAGAGGTATTTGTTAGAGGACCAGTACTGGGAGGATGCGGAAAGCGCGGGCAAGCACCATTGCCAGTAGGTTTAGGTGGACCTTACCTTGCTGTTAGGGAAGCAATTATTGGGGGTTAGGTGATGTATATGACGAGTTTGATAGAAATTGGAGAAAAGTTTGTAAAAAGGGCGAAAGAATTCAATGCTGATGAAATTGAGCTATTCATTGTCCGCGAGGAACGTACCCGAGTGGAATTCGTTGGAGAAGATATACTAACAACATCTGGCATATCCGAGCATGTAGCAGTTCGTGTTGTAGTAGGGAAATCATTAGGTTTCTCGTCTGTATCATCATTGAGAGAAAGTGAAATTGAGAATGCTATCAAGATTGCAGTAAAAATTGCCAAAGAAAAACCAGCTGATCCCCACTTTAAGCATTTACCGGATCCGGAAAAACCAATTGTTTCTAAAAGTCCATTTGATGAGCGTATACTAAGTGTTTCTCCAGAGATCGTTGGAAAATACGTCTCAGAAGCATTGAATAGTGCATATTCTACCAGTAAGTATTTGAAAAAAATGGAAGGTACCGTGTCTTTATACTCTGTAAACAAGGTTGTTGTTAACTCACGTGGAATTTGCGAAGAAGACTCCGGAACATTCTTTACCTCATGGATTTGGGCAATGCTAAAGAAAAACGATGAAATTTCACAAGAAATGCGCGTTCTTACCTCACGTATGCTTGAATTAGAATCACTTCCAGAATTGTTTAGAACCACTGTCAAAAGAGGAGAAGAGTATTTTGGGAAGAAAAAATTACCGTCAGATTTTAAGCATGGGCCAGTTATATTTGAAAATGTCGTCGTTCCAAGTATCTTCGCTACGACTCTTCTCTTCAATCTATCAGCACGAAATGTTCAAGAAAAACGAAGTGTTTGGATGAATAAACTCGGGCAACAAGTTGCTTCTAAGAAATTCACATTAATTGATGATGGTACAATGGCAAATGGCTTCTATACATTTCGTGTTGATGATGAAGGAGTTCCAATGAGAAGAAAAGTAGTTATAGAAAATGGCGTACTTAAAACATTCCTGTATGATTCTTACGCTGCTCTTCGCGAAAATAAAAAGAGTACTGGTAATGCTCTTAGACCATCACCGACCTCTGAACCACAAGTAACGTTTACGAATGTAATTATAGAGGGAGAAAAAGGCTCTATTGACGATTTAATAAGAGAAGTCGACAAGGGTCTTCTCATTAGATCGTATGTTATGGGCTCTCACTTGGTTGATCCTGTCCGGGGGATCTTGTCAGTTACATGTCCTATGGCGTTCTATATAGAACATGGTGAAATTCAATACCCTCTGAAATCTGTTATCGTTTCGATCAACATATTCGAAGCATTGAACAATATCGTAAGGATTGGAAAAGATTACGTCTCGTATGTTAATTTCTTCGTTCCATCGATGTTAATCTCAGGTTTATCGTTCACGTGAGCATTCTCGCAAATTTATTCAAGCATTATCATATATTTTTAGCAAAACTATACTAATTAGAAAACTCTGTTTGTATTTTTTAAATACGGAGCACAAGAGAGTTAGACAGAACTTTATTTTTAAGAGAATGGGGTTACGTCTATGAAACGCATTAGAACAATTATACGAAATGAACTGAAATTACATTGGTTTTCTCTAGCGTTGACATTGATTATAATTATAGCAAATTTAATTGCCTTTGGCTTCAACTTCTATGAAAGACTATATATAATTCCCGAGCGAGAGTTAACGACATTTAGTACTTGGTACGTATTTTTCACATTTACTTATTTCCATTCATCTTTTTTCCTTTTTCTGTCAAATATCATCGCTTTCTGGTGGACTTTGCGCACTGCCGAAAACGTAATCCAACGAAGGAAAATTTTATTAATTATGGCTACTTTGCCCCCAGTTATTGGTTTAATTAACTTGCTCATGTGCCTCTTTTTTATGAAATCGCATAATATAATTGTAAACGCAATTGGGGCAAAAGAAATCTGCGGATTATCGCCAATTACTTTGTTCTTATTAGTGATCGTTTCAATGAATAGAATAAAGCAAAAAAAATACAAGAAAATGTTATTTTTCATGTTTGTTCCTCCCTTCTTAATCGTTCCATACTACACGTTTCCGCATCATGTAATAATCTTCTCGATAATCATTGAAATACTCTTGCCATTTGTAATGACATTTTGCGATCAATATCCTCGAATAGCAGATTTAATCTCTATTACCTTAGCAATTCTTACTTCAACAATGTTCATAGAGCATAAATTACCTGATGTTTCAATACCTAGTACAAATCTCATAAAGACAAAAGTTGCAAAATACGTGAACTTTCTTAATATTTTGGTAGCAAATAAAGTATCCTTCTAGAATTCCCAATCAGCGCTGCCACCTATCATCATCACTCAGCGCGTCACAATATCATCATTCTAAAACGTAAAAGGAGAAAATATAATATATTTTTTGGGAAATAATAAATTTTAGAAAAATTAATGTTTGCTTAAAATGTAATATATCTGAAATACACATGAAATACTTCGAGATTTCTCCTTATAATACATATACATTTATAAGAATGCTATTTACATTTATACATGGGGTTTACTTTGGGTGTATATGTTTTTGAAAAGCCAAAAAAGAAAAGCCGCGTTTTGCTGTGTCTATGGCTAGATGAGGATACATTTAGGGATTTCGAAAAAATTGCTAAAAAATTCAAAATCTCCCCAAATCAATTGGCAAAGGAGACTATTTTGGCCTTAATTGATGAATATAAGAGATATGCTAAATCAAAGTTTGAAAATGATTTAGATATTCTCTATTCCTGATAATTATGGGTAATCCGTTAGAAATAACCCTTGGTAATCTTCACCTAGATAATATACTCATACTTGCATCTGGTATTCTAGGTACATCACCATCATTACTTGCTCGCGTTGCAAATAGTGGCTTTGGTGCGGTAGTTACTAAATCCTTTACTCGCGAAAAACGTTTAGGGTACAGGACGCCTATTCTTATTGCAACAAAATGCGGATTCATAAATGCTGTTGGATTAGAGAACCCCGGTGCTGATGTCATAGACGAATTTGTGAGTGAATATAAACAAAAAACACGCGTACCAATAATCATAAGTATTGCTGAATATTCTCCCGAGGATTTTGTATATATTGCCAAAAAAGCAAATGATGCTGGAGCAGATGGTATTGAGTTAAATCTGTCATGTCCTCATGCCAAAAAAAGAGGAATAGAAATTGGCAGAGATCCCAAATTGGTAAGAAAGATAATTAAGAAAGTACGTAAGAATGTAGATATTCCTATAATCGCAAAATTAGGACTCTGTGATAACTTGTTGGAAGTAGCAAAGATGGCAGAGAAATCCGGCGCAGATTGTTTAACATTAATAAATACAATACGTGCTATGAAAATAGATGTATGGACGATACGCCCGATTTTATCAAACAAGTTTGGTGGTTTATCTGGACCTGCAATTCATCCAATTGCCGTGAGATGCGTATATGAAGTGTATGAGAAAGTAAGTATTCCGATAATAGGTTGTGGTGGTGTTGAATCTTGGGAAGATGTAATCGAATTCTTATTAGCTGGTGCATCTGCGGTGCAAATTGGCTCTGCTTTAGCGAAAGGATTAGATATTATTAGTGAAATTAAGAAAGGCGTCATAGCTTATTTAAAGAAGAAGGGATTCTCAAGTGTTAAGGAGCTCATTGGTTTAGCACACAAGTATAATTAGAGTACAACGTATTTCTTTAGTTTCTTAGGCTTATCTGGATTAACACCACGTAATGTTCCAGCGTAGTATGCCAAGAATTGCAATGGGATTACTCTTAAGATTGCCTGTATCCATTTGGATTGCGTATAAGGAACTTTAATAACATGGGGTGTAATTTTTTCGGCTGTCTTGTCGTATTCATGAGTAATTGCAATTACCATAGCATTTTCACTAGCCGCTTCTTCCATTAGAACATAAGTATCTTGCATTGCATCCTCCTCAGTAGGAAGAATAAAAATCGTTGGTACTCCACGCTCAATTAAAGAAATCGGACCATGCCTGAGTTCTCCGGCACTTAAACCTTCTGCAAATATTCTTGCTGCTTCCTTTAGTTTAAGTGCACCTTCTAGTGCTAGTGGAAATAGAATACCTCTGGACAATACGAAGGCAATATTATTTTTGGCCAATTCTTTAGCAATTGCGATACATTTGCTTTCTACGTGCTCTATAGTTATTTTTGCTAGTGTTGGTATTTTATTCATTTCTTTTTCATCTACTTCTACGGATATATTCCTCTGACGCGCAAGTGTAAGGGCGATTTTACTGAGAGTTATCAGAGTGCATACGAAGGATTTTGTAGCTGGTATACTATTTTCTTTTCCGCAACCAACGGGGAGGTAAACATTTGATGCATACATTAGGGGTGATCCAAGTTCATTAATGATTCCTATCAATACTGCACCACGTAATTTGGCATCATTGATTGTGCGAATTACATCAGTTGTTTTTCCACTTTGAGAAATCGCAATTATCACATCCCCTGGTTTTATATCTTTCAAAGCATAAAATCTGAATTCCGTGGCGCTTATAGTGATAGGCGCGATTCCGCCCATCTCTGTTAGCATGTATGCACCTATCATTCCCGCGAAATAAGATGAACCACATCCAGTTATATATACTGATCTAGCATTTCTAATCATTTGCGCAATGATCTCCAAATACATCCTTTGATGTACTATTATTGCGCGAGATAATGCATCAGGTATTTCTTTTATTTCCTTTAACATAAAGTGCGGAAAACCCTGAGGAACACTTTTCATTGGCACTTCTTTCAAAAAATTCACTCTTATAGGTTTACCATTATAATCAAATGCGCGCAGTTCATCTTTCTTTACGATTAAATAGCTTCTATTCGGGATTAAGAAAAATTCATCTACACATTTAGCTATTGCATCAGGCTCCGATGCAAAGAATACTCCGTTTTTTCCTTTACCTATATACACCTCTGGACCATTTCTCACAATAAGGATGTTTCCATCTTTAAATAGAAAAACAGCAGAATAATAGCCCTGGACTGTTGATAATATTGCTTTGCCGATAGAAATTAATGGTTTGTTTTCTAGTTCTTCTGCAATATGTGATAGTATTTCGGCATCACAGCGGGATTCAAAAACATGACCTTGTTCTCTGAGTTTTTTCACATGTATTTCGTAATCTTTAACTATGCCGTCCATTACCACAGCAATTGTTTTTTTGCAATCAAAATGTGGATGCGTGTTTTCAAATGCTGGTCTTCCATGTGTAGCAAAGCGTACGTGACAAATACCGACATTTCCAAGTATGTCTGATAAATCTTCGTTTGAAAGAAACTTTTCAACATCATATGGTGCTTTTTTAACATGAAAAATACCATTCTCTAATGTTGCTATACCAACACCATTATCTCCGCGATGTTTTAATTTAAGTAACATTTCTGTTACAAATGTTATGAATGGTTGCTCATTTGAATAACCACCACATATTCCTCCCATTTTTGATTACCCAATGAAAACCAAAAGTAAAAAAGATTTATACGTATTTCACTCATGCTTTTTTGGGAATAAGTATGAAACATAATGTACCAATTGATGAGAATTTCATTCTAAGAGTAATCAGATCGTTGTACAAAAAAGACTATACATACTATTCCCGAGCACGCTTAATGTATATTGGAAATGCTCTTGTCATGATGCTCATGAGTGGTTTCATGTTTTTTAGTTTACTTTTTATACCAATCTCAACCGAAAATCCACTAGGAATGATGTATTTATTCATGGTGTTTTTCATTTCAATGATTTTTTCTGCAATAGCTGTAAATTACATTGATTTTTACAGAAGAACAAGAATTCTTGGAGGAGGCATATATCGTATTTATACTGTTTTAACATGTAAAAAATGTAACATGAGCAAAATTCGCCCATATAAGAGGAACGAATACGTAGGAATGCTTTCTGAGGATACTTGTCCAAAATGTGGTGAAAAAATGTATGTTTTCGCAATCTTTGGTGAACCAGAAAAAGAGATTAAAAGCGTTGGAATCCCATTGATGGCTGGTTCAGCAGTTAGAAACTTCATACTGTTCTTATATAGTTTACTGCTAAGGAGATTAGGGTATTGGGGGTATAAATCAGAAAAAAGCAATATGTGAGTATTATGAGTAAAAATGTAAAGATTATTTGTGATGACGTATTCATAAAGAGAGTAATTGAAAGAAATATTAGATTTTTGAAAGAAAGAGACTTTATTAGTATCTTTGAACGTGCTTGTCCCAATTGCTTTAATCATGTATCTGATGTTGAGCTAGAAATAGGTCACTCATGTGGTTATCATGAGAATCTTGGTGGATTAAAAGGTATAATTGATAATGTGAATAAACAAGTTGAAGATTTTTCAAAATTTTTCGAGTACTTAATTGGATATCCCCCTAGTTCTGTTCAAAGAATTTGGGCTATGCGAATATTATCAGGTCAGAATACTGCCATAATCGCTCCAACTGGAATGGGAAAGACTACATTTGGACTCGTTATGGCATTATATCTCGCACTAAAGGGAAAAATTAGCTATATTATATTACCAACAAAAACATTGCTTGAACAAGTTCTTACAAAACTAAAGGATTGGGAGAAAAAACTAAATACGAATTTCGTAATTGCATACACAGGAAAAACATCAAAGGATAGAGAAGTATTCTTTAATGCTTTGAGAACAGGTCAGTATCGAGTAATTATAACCACACTTCAATTTTTTGCTCGATACATAAAAGACATTACGGAGATACTCCAACAAACTTTCTGTCGAGAAAAGTCAATAGATTTTATGTTCGTTGATGATGTTGATTCATTTCTCCGTAATCCAAGGAATCTGGCGCGAGCATTATTGGTCTTAGGATATAGAGGAATCTGGGGAATCTCAGAAGTTCTAGAAAAACTTCGAGAAATGGCATCACTCATGCGAACGGGTCAATATGAACAGATGCCTGAATTATCACCAACAGATTGGGAAGCAATTCTTGAGGCTCGAAAGAACGGAGGAATTCTTGTCGTATCATCTGCTACTGGTAGAATTAGAGGACAATTAACGAAATTAATTTTGTCTTACATATTAGGAATGAGCGTTGGTGGCGAGAAGGAAGGCAAAAGAAATGTATTAGATCTGTATGTTGAGGAGCTTCTCAAGAAAAAAGAAATTTCCATAGATGATTTAGTCACATATACGACAAATGTTGTGAAAAAACTAGGTACTGGAGGATTAATTTTCGTTGCTATGGGACCGGATAGTGACATGATTATTTCAAAATTAGAAAAAATGTTAAGAGAAAATGGTATACGTGCTGAAAACATTGAAGCTAGAAAAGAAAAGGCAATAAAGGACTTTGAGAAAGGAGATGTAGATATTCTCATAGGGAAGGCCTATAGATACGGCTTGCTAGTGAGAGGACTTGATCTGCCAGAGAGAGTCAGATACACAATTTTCGTGAAGATTCCTAGATTCAGTGCACGGCTCATGATCAAACTAAATCCGATTTATTTAAGCTTCATTATGAAGAAAATTGCTCGTGCATTAGGCCCCATTGGAAAAAAGGTAGTAGAAAAAATTCGTCAGTTAGTTTCAGCAACAATGTGGCTTTCTCCTGAAGATATTAAAAATATCGAAGAAGAAGCAAACAAATTTGTACATGAGATTGCACGAACATATTTTGCTTACTACATATCACAATTAAGCTCATTTGTGGAGAAAAAAACAATATCAAAAACTCTCCTACCAGGGGAAATCCCGATTTCATCGCATATTTTAGATCTAGCATATAACATTGCTAAAGAAAAAGTAAGAGATCAAAAAGACAAGAAAACACAAGTATTTCTAACAACATTAGAACTTGCTAAGATACTATCAGAATTCCTTGAGACAGAACCGATTAAAGCATTAAAAGACGCAGACATTCCTTTCGAAGTACGTGAAGTGAATGGTCAAAAGGAAATTTATATCTTAACATCAGATGTTAAGACATATATACAAGCTTCAGGAAGAGCCTCACGATTATATGCTGGAGGAATTACATACGGGATTTCCATAATAATCCCCTCGAACAAGTCTTTACTAAACGAGTTTGAGAAAAAACTAAAATGGATTACAGATAGCGTTCTAAAACCTATGAGCAGCGTTAACCTGGACGAGGAGCTAAAGAAAGTAGATGAAGATAGGAAAAGGGTAAGAGCTGCAAGAGAGGGTAAAATCTCTCCGAAAGAAATGCTGAAAACTTGTTTATTTATAGTAGAATCCCCAAGAAAGGCCAAAACAATAGCTAGTTTCTTTGGAAAACCAGTAATTCGAATACTACCAAGTGGCATAGCGTATGAAACAGTTATTGGTAATTATTTGGTAACAGTCATAGCTACTTTGGGACACCTAACGGATTTAGTAACTCACAAATTCATTCCAATTTTTGGTCTTGAAAAACGAGGAAATCGCTTAATTAGAAAAATTATTGGCTGGAAATTGGAAATGCTTGATTGGCCCTATGGAATCGCCATTGTTGATATTGACGGTAAGCGGAAATTCGTCCCTATCTTTGGACCAAGAGTAACATGTCCCGTGTGTTTAAACACATATATACCACATATAACAGTTAAAAGTAAGCAAGCAGAAAACACATTGATTGATTACCTCTCTAAGACGCCAACTAAAATAACGAACATTCATGATTTCTTTGAACTCTTAAATAATATCGTCTTTCCACTCAAATGTCCAGTTTGTGGAAACATGTTTAATCCTCGAGACCGATTGAATATGATTGAAACACTTCGTTTATTAGCTAGCGAAGTAGATGTGGTAGCAATAGGAACTGATCCAGATATTGAAGGAGAAAAAATTGCTTGGGACCTATACATGTTACTGAAACCCTTTGCACGTAAGATTGTTAGAGTTGAATTTCATGAAGTCACTAGAAGAGCTATTGAGGAGGCACTTAAGAATCCAAGGACAATAGATACAAAAATGGTTCGTGCACAAATCGCGCGTAGAATAGAAGACAGATGGATAGGATTCTTACTATCTGAGGAAATAAGAGACATATTACAAGAAAGAAACTTATCAGCTGGACGCGTTCAAACACCTGTTCTAGGTTGGGTTATAGATGCGTATGAAAATTGGTTAACAAAGAGAAAAACTGCATACATTATTAGACTCCCCGATGTAGAAAAACCATTAGAATTTACTGTAATTATACCCGAGAAAATGAAAGAACCCTTGATTAAATCAGTTGAAATTACAAAGGTTGAATTTTATGAGAAAGAAATCACACCACCACCCCCATTAACAACGGATGCTATGTTAACCTTATCATCACGAATTTTGGACTTAGACGTTAGACAAACTATGTTGCTTGCTCAGAAACTATTCGAATCTGGACTAATTACTTATATAAGAACTGATTCCACAAGAGTTTCCGACGTAGGAATAGCAGTAGGAAAGAAGTTAGTTCACGATTACTTCGGAGCACATTTGCATGTTCCACGAGACTGGTCACGTCGACCAGAAGAAGGCGCACATGAATGTATAAGACCAACACGACCATTAATGCTTGAAGATTTAAAAGAAGCTATTGAGTATGAGGAAATAGTCCTGCCAGAAAAACTACCACCAGAGGCATTTGAGTTATATGACTTAATTACAAGAATCTTCACCGCATCCCAAATGAAAAAAGCAAAAGTTAGAATGCTTCGAATTAAAATTAAAGTAACGCTTGAGGAAGTGATAAATGGAGAAAAAGTAACTGAGACTGTAGACGTAGATATAGAAGGAATTAGCGAAGCAATAGAAGAAGGCTTCATAAAAGCTTATAATGATAAAATGCGTGAATTATTATTACCCAAGTTCATTAAGCTTCCAGCAAAAAGAAAATTCAGTGGACTTGAAATCGAGGTAGAAAAAACAGAGATTAGAGAAGCACGTTTGCTCACCGATGGTGATCTAGTTAGATTAATGCGCGAGAAGAAAATTGGACGCCCCTCAACATATGCGATAATCATTGATAAATTATTTAAGAGAAAATATATTAAGCATCATTTGGGCAAATTCCTCCGACCAACTCGGCGAGGAAGAACTGTATTTTATGTTCTCAATACATTACATGGTGATTTAGTTTCTGAAAAAAGAACTGCAGACCTTCTCAAAAGAATTGATGAAATAGAAGAGGCAAAGACCGAGGAAGAAGCAAGAACTAAGTTCCTAGAAATCGTTAATAACCTATATCAAGACATGAAGGAATTAAAGGAAATACTCGCTAACAGGCAATACTTTGAAATGCTACCACCAGAGAAAAGAAAGGAAGTACTAGATAAGATTTTAGAGTACCGCGAAAGAGTAATCCGATTCTTACTTAGGACACTTTAGTTCGACTGAAAATCAGACATAAAAATGACCAATTAAACACAGAATTTACCATACGTGCATGTTACTCCAGCAAACATCAAAATCTTTTATTAAAAATTTCAGAAAATTAATCAAAGTAGGGGCAAAAGATGTCAGTGTCAAAATTCACATGGAGAGGATACACACTAGAACAGTTAATTGAACTAGAAAAAGCAGGTATCGAAAAGCTAGCGAAAATAGCACCAGCCCGCATACGCCGTTCACTCCTACGAGGATTCACACCAGAACAAAAGAAGTTCCTAGAAAAACTCAAAAAATCACCACCCGGAAAAGTAATCAAAACACACGTAAGAGATATGATAATACTTCCAAGTATGGTTGGTAGAAAAATCGCTGTACATAATGGCAAAGAATATGTGACCATTCGAATCAGACCAGAAATGATTTTCCATTATCTTGGAGAATTTGCCTATACAAATAAACCCGTCAGGCATTCTGCTCCAGGACGAGGTGCAACACGTTCTTCTAAGTTCTTACCGAAGAAATAGCTTAAACTTTCGAATTTCATTGCATTAATACTTGTTTATTGCAGTATTTCATTCTTCACAAATTGTAATCTTGTAATACTGTTTTTGCTAATCCAATTTGTGGATAAAATATACTATATTAAAGACTAGTGTTATCTTCTAATAAGGACTCGCTTGACAACTTCGCGCACTTTTCCAACTCGCTCATATAACTTTGCTCTTTTCTCTTCAATTTTTTCAAGAACTTCTTGTTCAACTTTTATTTCCCCACTTCCTATTTTCTTGATTAATTCATCAAGTTGTATTTTGCTAGCCTCTACTTTTATTGCATACTCCACGAGAGAATATACATCCTCTGGTATTACTTGATTCACTAGTTGGTCAATAGTCATTAAGAGTTGAGAAATTTCTTTGCTGGGAACTTTCATTACTTCTGCTTTTTCCACTACTTTTTCTCCTTTTTCTGGTATTTCTCGTGACAATTGTAAACTTTTGAGAAGCTCTTGTAATTCTAGGAATCTTTGATCAAAACGTCGCATCAAGCTTCTTATTTCTACTCGAATTGTTTTTTCGAATTCTTCTAGGAATGATCTAAATGCTCTTCGAATTGCATTTTCTATGATTAATATCATTTCACGTAAAGCTGGAGACTCAGGTAATGGAGGAACTGGTACTTCTCCCTCCGTTCTAACTCCGCTAATTATAGATTTCTTGGGAACACCCGTCTCTTCTAGGGCTTTGATTATCTCATTTTCTATCCCAAGACTAATTTTTTCTTTTGGTATTGGTTCTCCCTCCATTATTGATATGAATTCACTCAATTCCGGCGGAGGCGCCTTTTCTTTTTCTTCTGTTTTCTTAATTAATTCTGATACTTTTTCCTCAAGTTCTTTTATTTTTTGTTCAAATTCACCAAGCTTGTCTAGTGTTGCTCCTTTAATTTTTTGCATAATATCTTCAAATGCAGATAAAACGTTATTAAGTTCAACTAGTAATTCGGGGGATAATTTTGGCATTATCGGCTCAATTCGCTCAATAATGCTGTTTATCTTGTTAAATAATCTCTCCTCTGTTTCAATGACTTTTACCGTTTCTTTTACTTCCTTTAAATACTTCATTAATTTCTCTCTAGAATCGGTT
>Ga0190313_1000510_pt1 | contig 23022 bp, 30 predicted proteins | sample 4870071011_MG_FD_169989 | JGI IMG/M metagenome (GOLD analysis project Ga0190313, IMG submission 169989) | Hydrothermal vent sediment bacterial communities from Southern Trench, Guaymas Basin, Mexico - 4870-07-10-11_MG | ecosystem: Environmental > Aquatic > Marine > Hydrothermal vents > Sediment ...
TGTTTCCGTATCTAGCCATAATGTAGCTTTCCTCTAGTATGTCTAGTGCGTCGCGGTTATCCGCTACGAATCTACCGGTGATTCTTGCTATATCGTTTAATCCTGCGTCGATGAATAGGTTGCGGAGTCTAGCTAGGAGGGTTTTAGAGCCGTGGATGCGTGGTACTTCGGCAAAATACTTGTATAGTATAGCCTTAGTAGCTAACTGTATAGCTTCTTCAGCGTTGAAACATGCGCCGTCGTAGTCTTTTTCGGATAAATCCCTAATAGCTCTAATTAAGAATCTTCTAGCACGCTTCCATAGTAGGTTATAGTATTCTCCACTCATACATGTATTCCTCTAATATACTTTTACACATGAGCTTAGTTTATTAATAATATTGTACCTGCGTGTTTCTTGTCGTTTTATTTCCTTTCAGGTATTTTTGCTTATTTCTGAGCCTTAGTGTGTAGCTTGTGGTTGATGAGGGGTTAATGGTTTTAATACTGTATTGGGTAGTGTTTTTGGTTTCCGTTAGATTTATTGTGTTTTGTGGTGTAGTTGTGTGTGGGTAAAGGTATGACTAGAGTTATTAGTATTAAGGTGCCGGAAGGTGTTTCGGAGGAAGATGTTGTACGTTGGGTTGCTGAAGGACTTTCACGTAAACTTTCAAAGAGGATTATTCTTAAATATCTTGAGAAAGGCATTGACGTGGACTTGGAGAAAGCTCTTAGGGAGTTTGAGGAGACGAGGAGTGAAGTATGGAAGAGGCTTGAAGAGGAGTACAGGAGGAAGGAATTGCTTTAGTTCTCGATAGTAATATCTTGTTCTCAGTTGTTATAGCTGGTAATCGCTCTAGGGCTTATCGTGTTATTGAGAAATACGAGTTAGATCTCTTCATGCCTGAGGAATCACTCCTAGAATTTCATAGGCATGCAGAAAAGCTTAGAAGATATGCTGTTAAGGATTTTGAGACTAAGGCCATGTTAGCATTTATGCTAGTTCACATAGTTCCAAGGGAGCTTTACGAGGATAAGCTTAGAGATACTTACATTAACTCTACCAATAAAGCTCTTTTCACTTCCACAAGGACTCTAAATAAATCTAGCCTAGCATGGTTTACCCCCTAAACTAGTTTACCGGGTAAACCATGATAATCCTCTCCCTATTCAATGCCTCTATAAGACGAAATAAATGAAGTTAGTTAACCATTTAGGAATCATCTTATTAACTAGGTTTTTCTTTGAATAACTTCTGCAATTTTACCTTATGGCTGTTGGTCGTACTTTCTTGATTTAAATTTGAGGTGATATTACTTGTTGTAAGTGAAATAAAGGTATATTGTATAGACGACCCCTCTCATTTCCTTACTTCTTCGTTGTTATTTGTTATTGCAATTTCTCTTTGACTAAGTATTCTACTATTGGGTCGGGTATTTTGTATTTGTTGTTTTCTTTTACTAAGTAGCCGTGTTTTACTAAGTTTTTCAATAGTTGAGTAAATGTTTTATCGTCTATGTATCCTGTTTTTACTATTAGGTATGTCTTTATGTCGCTCCACGTTGTTGCTCCTTGAGCTACTGCTTTGAGTATTGCTGTGTACCTTTTCCTTGATGGTGCTATTAGTTTTTCTAGTTCTATTAGTTCTAGTTGTGATCCTTTTTCAAAAACCTCCCTTAATGATGCTTCGTGGTTCATTTTCTTTACTGCACGGTAGTATCCGTAGTGTGTTAGCCAGCCAACAATACCATCAAACCTCTCGACAACTTCCTCGATTTCCTCAATATTAGGTTCTACTCCTAGTTCCTTGAAACCCTGTTTTAGAAAATCTATGCTTTGATCTCTAGTAAACCTATCAACATATATTTCCCTCATATACCTGCCAAAGAGTGGAGCTTTAGGATCATTTATTCTGAGAAACTCTCTTAGGAGCTCAACTTCACTACCAGTAACAATTATCGTTACATTTGGTAGATTATCAATACACCAAGCGAAAATACCATCATATCTTACTTTGCCTGAGAAACGAAGATACTGTGCTTCATCAAATGATAAAACGAATCTTAAGTTTCTTCTTTCACACCAATCATTTATTCTCTCGAGGAGATCCGTGAAACTTATTTGGGGAATAGGTTCAACTTCAACTCCAACTTGTGTAATATGGAATCCTTTAAGTCTCTTAAAGAAGTCCTTAACCTTAAATCCTAGTCGTCTAAATAAGCTAAGATTCTTGGCGAAGTAGTTAGCAACTTCCTTATAGAGGTATATTTTTGATACACTTCTATGCTCAAAATATACCTTCCTAACATCAATAATAGCGTGAAGAACACCAGCTTCCCTTAAGGCAACCCTCAATAAGCTAGTCTTACCAACACGGCGAACACCATAGATAACAATAAACCTCTCCCCCAAGTCAAGAGCACTAAAGATTTCCTTAAGTTCACTCTCCCTATCGTAAAGATCCTCCCTCCTAGTTTTAGGATTCAAATCAAAAAGCATAACTAATCCCCAGCCACTGGTACCCCTACCAGTTACTGGTAGGGGTACCAGTAATAAATTCTCCTCCACTTGAATTCCTTTCAAAAGGGATCCAATTTTTCTCCTCAAACTTAGTACTAGAAATAGAGAAGAGACTTCACGTGCAATTATGGAGTAAGCAGAGCTTTATGCTCATAATAAAGGGGTAGCTGTGGAGATTTTAGAAAATATTTGAAGTATAATAGTGTAGTGCTTAGTTATTAATTATGCTGTTGATGATAAGTTTACAATCAACTCTTATTGTGTTTGTTGTGTGCCTTAACCATAATGTTTAATTGTGTGTTTGTTGGTATAGGTTATGGGGGTGCCTTGGCTTGAGTTCAGCTTTAAGGAGTATATTATCGGATTTTACTCGTATTGAGGGTGTTAATGGGGCGTGTATTATTAGTAAGGATGGTTTTGTTGTTGAGCATGTAATGCCTGGTATTACGATGGATCTTGATGCTCTTGCTGCTATGATTGTTACTATTTATGGTGCTTCCGGTAGGCTTAGTGAGGAGTTAAAGCTTGGAGACCTAGACCTCATGACTTTGGAGTATCTTAATAATATTGTGTTAATTGAGGATCTTGGTGATGTACTGTTGACTGTTATTGCTGATAGGCGTGCTATTCTTGGTAGGATTAGGTATGAGATTAAGAGGCAGAAGGATAGGATTAAGGCTGCTTTATAAGTAGGGATATAGTGTAGGTGAGAGGTGGTGGGTTTATGAGTATTGAGGGTGTTGAGGAGTGGGTTAAAAAGTATCGTGAGGTTGCTGAAAAGGAGATGAGGGGTGAGAAGTCTCCTAGACCTCGTGTTAAGGAGTATACTACTCTTGATTTCTTGAATCCTGCTAGGCCTTGTTTATCTAAGCTTAGTGTTGATGATGGTAAGTATGTTGTTAATTTCCGCCTTGTTAGGTTTAGTGAGCTTGAGCGTATTGTTGGTAGAGCTGCTAATACTCTTTGGTATAATGCTGGTAAGACCCTGGGTTATCTTGTCGTTGATAAGGGTGTTGTTAAGGATGTTGATAGCTTCATTAAGTTTGTTGTTGATCAGCGTATTGGTTTAGTTGATGTTGTTAAGGAGTCTAGTAATAAGCTTAGAATACATGTATATGAGTGTATATCGTGTAGTGGTATACCTAATGTTGGTAGACCTGTATGCCACTTTGAGGGAGGATTAATTGCTGGCGTGTTGAGTAAGCTTATTAAGCCATGTGTAGCTAAGGAAACCCATTGCTGGGGTAATGGCTATAGCTTCTGTGGATTTGATGTAATATTCACGTAAAGACTACATAGAACGGAATAGAGGAAATGAAAGGGGGTATGATATTATGAGTAAAGAGGAGAGTAGACTAGAATATGTTGAGAAAATACTAGACTTTATGAGTAGTATTGATGGTATTGAGTGGTGCTTTGCAACATATGAGGGATTTCCAGTTGCTTTAAGGAATATTGATCAACATGATGCTGAAATGGTTTCAGCTTTAATAATAGACCTTAGTTCTAGGATTAAGGGGTTTAGGGAGATCAAGAAGCTAGGTGAGGTAGTAAACCTAGACTTAATATTCAGTAATAAATCCATTATAGCTTCAACGAGTATTGGTGAGTTTAATATAGTTGTTATGGGTAATCAAAGAGTTATTACTGAAGTTATAGGAATTCTTGATAGATTGAATAGCGGTAATCCCTATAAGTGTAGCTTTTGCGGGCGTGAGTTAGAGCTTGTTAGCGTTGCATGCCCTAGCTGCGGTAAGACGGTTCCGTTTACGTCACCTCTATGTACGTTCTGTGGTGCTGACCTGCGTGTTAAGCGTTGTCCTAGATGTAATAGCTTTATAGGATTTAATGGTAGTAAGCCTAGGTTTAACTGGAGGCTTATGGCCCCACTCGCTATAACAGGCTTACTGGTAGCTGGTGTACTCATACCTATATCGCTAATAACTTCGCCATGGTTAATGGTATTAGGGATTGGATTTGGAGGTATTATGGTGATAATTGGTTATATAAACGCTTCTCGATACCCAGTATTGTAGGTGGAAGCGGACTTTGTCGATATTCATTAGTAGGGGGAGGACAGTAAGAATAGTAGATATTGAGAAGACACCTCTACCTAAGATAATCAATGAATGTATGAACATGAAGTTTACTGGAAGAATAGAGTGCTCAACAAAAATAGATGATGAAGATGTAAAGTGCTATATTGAACTTAGGGATGGAGTAATAGTTGCATGCGCCATAGAGTACATGAGGACAGGAAATATACTAAGAAGCGATAACGCGTGGAATATAATCTTAGATAAAGTACTCGCTAGTGCAGGTAAGGGTTTTTGCGAAATTATAGAACTCATACCAGTTCAAATTGAAGTTGATTTAACCTACTCTGATGCAAAGTTAAGCGAACCAGTTAACGCCATACCTATTAGTATTAGTGTTAAACCAAAAGAAGGTGTTTTAGCTCCTTCACCCTCCATTGATAAGTTAATCGAGCTAATTAGGAAGATTGAGGTAAAGCCAATACTCTGCGATCCCTTATTTTTAGTACGATTAGTATCCTCGTCAAGCCTCCTCCTAGCTAGAAACTATGACACTATTGTAGAATGCATAAACAATATACTGAAGTGTTCTAGTACTAGGAAAGACGAAGTACTTTATGCTACTTGTAAGACGAGGGAATATGAACTTAAACTACTAGTGAGAGACAATAAGATAATATCTTTATCCATGATGATTGATGACCAAATAACATGTGATGCGAATGTAATTTCAGAGCACTTAGCGAAAAGTACAGCAGGAAGAATTAAGGGCGTAATATCCATAGTACCTCAAGAACTACTTCAACAATAAACGTAGAGTATCATTAGCGCTTACATGAAGGCATTATAGGTAGAAAGTTTAAGAACCCACGGCTCATAAACATTCTTAGCTGGTTTCCCGGGAGGTGTAATACGATGTCTGCAGTTCAAGAGTTTAGTAGCATGGGTGAATTCCTTAAGCGAGTTGAAGAAGAAATTGAAGCACTAAGAAAAACTATGGGTAACTTCCTTAGGAGGCTAGAGGAGGCTAGAATTAAGGCTGAAAGCGAGAAGAGGTTAAAGGAGATTTTAGCTAAGTTTGGACAGCAAGTAGCAACTGAGGTAAAGCCTATTGAGATTCGTGGAACTAGAATATATGTTAATCCACCAGCTGAAGTAGAGTATAGGTTATATGAAGAACTCATTGAGGGACTAAATAAGAGGATCCAAGCATTACAAGCATTGAGGAAGGACCTCGAACCATTATTCAACGTTGAAGTTGAAATGAAGATTACTGTAATTTATGAAGCAGGTGTACCAAAGACAGTAATACTAAAGTACTAAAGCAGAGCTTTTAGAAAGCGACTAGCTCTTCTTCCACAAAAATATTTAATTTTCTAAGTACTAAACTGTATTGTAGGATAAAGAAAGGAGTGTTTGATTTTCATGGCTTCAAAAATTCTATCTCCTGAAGTAAGTAGATTGCTTGGTAACGCTGTTGCACTAGCTAACATACTGTTAAATAGTATTATTATGTTCTCAGTTAGAATTAAGAAGCTAGATGAAGTATCTAAGGTTATTTCAAGACTCGATAAGGTAGGCGTGTATTTAATAACTATTTACATGCAGTATGAGGAAGGTGAGGACTTACTTAGATTCCTTGTAGTTGATGGTAACATTGTTGGCGCACATGCTAATATTGGTGGGGCTGAGCTATTTAGTGAAGAAGCTTTAATTAAGGCGACGGAAAGACCATATACTACATATAGGGTCATAGTACATAAAGTACCTGAGAACATTGTTGAAGGTATCAACATAATAACGGAGGTTAGAAAGCACCTTAGAGCTGGAAAACCATTAGCTGAGGTAGCAGTAAAGGCTCCTAGGAAAGTCGAAGAAGTAGCCATTGATATTTCTAGAGACGTTGTATCCTACTTAAACTCCATTAATATTAAAGTAAGGGAATTAAAAATAGTTGCAAAAGAAAATGAAGTTAAAGCTAGTATTAGCTTTAATATTAGGGAGTGTAAGGCTAAGCCACATGAAGTTGCATGGATTATAACTGAGAGAATAATATCAATTATGGGTGAGGATAGAAAGATAAACATTAACGTAATTTTCAATGGCAAGAGAAAATCATTTGAATTCACCTCAAGTCTTTCAAAGAGAATTGCAAGGCTCATAGGCATTGCTACAAGGCATATACTTGCCAATGGAGGTTTACACATTAAGGATGTTAAGTATAAGATTTCTAAGAGTGGTGAACGACTTGAAATGAAGATTATACTTGAGAAAGAACTTGGAGCTACACATAAGATGAGTATTACCGATTTAGCTAAGGAATGCTATAATGATATGAAGAACTACTGGGATGGAGACTTAAGGGTAATACTAAAAATGGGAATACTCGGTCTTGAGGGTAAAGCGCCTTAGAGATTCGGGTATTTAAGTGTTTCGTTAATATTCATATCCTGCATATTACCTCTATCTTGAGCCCTCCATAAATTTTATGTTTGCTATTTAAGAAGTGCAATTGAGATAAAACATATATATCTCACCTCACGAATCTCCGATGAGATTAAGTATTTTTGGTGAAAGATATGGCAGCTACCACCTTAGTAATAATAATAGGGTTAGCCATATATGCCCTCTTCTACTTCACACACGGAAAGTATCTTGAAAAATATGTAGCTAAAGCCGATCCTACAAGAGAGACTCCAGCAAAGAGGTTGTATGATGGAGTTGACTACGTACCAGCAAATAAGTACGTACTATATGGCCACCACTTCGCAAGCATTGCTGGTGCAGGGCCGATCACGGGTCCAGCACTAGCTCTTGCTTGGGGCTGGCTACCAACATTATTATGGGTATGGTTTGGTAACGTATTCATTGGAGTAGTTCACGATTACTTAGCATTAATGAGTAGCGTTAGATACGATGGTAGGAGTATTGCATGGGTATGTGGAAAACTAATGACGAGGAGAGCTTTCTTCGCCTTTAATGCCTATATATGGTTTGCACTACTACTAGTAGTAGCTGTATTCATGGTGGTAGTAACAGCCTTATTTACTTATATTCCCGGTACTGCTACAGCATCCATACTATTCATATTCATAGCAATACTAACAGGGTTCCTAATGTATAGAACACCGCTAGGATTCAAGGGAGGCACTATAGTTGGTATTGTATTATTAATAATTGCCATACTTGCTGGAGTTTACTTCCCATTAAAGCTAGAGTATAACTACTGGATAATTATATTAGCAATCTACTGTATTGTTGCAGCATCAATACCGGTATGGGTGCTATTACAGCCAAGAGATTACTTAAATGCATACATACTATGGGCTAGCTTAGCCCTTGGAGGCATTACTGCCATAATAGCATTTAAGGGCATGGAACTACCAGCTATAACATCACTCACAGATGCTGTAGTAGTTGGTGGGCAAAAGTCATGGTTCTGGCCAACAATACCATTAGTAGTTGCATGTGGCGCTCTATCAGGATTCCATAGCCTAGTAGGTTCAGGTACTTCATCAAAGCAATTAGCTAATGAAGCCCACGGACTGCTTGTTGGCTATGGAGGAATGTTAACTGAAGGATTTTTATCAACAATGGTAATAGCTATTCTAGGAGGATTTGGTATATCAGCGTTAAAGTACCTAGCAGAGCACGGAACAAAATTAGCTGTACCACCTGAGCAGCTAGCTGATCCAGCAACTATGGCAGCTAAGTGGGTTAGTGTAATTAAAGGTGCTAAATGGTTCGTCGTTATACCGCACTCTTACGCTATTGCAACAAATAAAGTATTAGGACTACCCATGGAGGCCATGGTAGTATTTAGTGCCTTATGGATATCAGCATTCGCATTAACATCATTAGATACAGCTACTAGATTGGGAAGATTTGCATGGCAAGAGCTTATGGGGCCTCTAAAAGAGAGATCACCTGACGCTTATAAGATATTAGCTAATAGATGGCTAGCATCATTTATCTTAGTAGTATTAGGAGCACTACTGGCCTATACAAGATTATGGCCGGTACTATGGCCTGCTTTTTCAGGGATGAACCAACTACTAGCATCACTAGCCCTAATGACCATAGCCTTATGGGCAGCTAAAGTACAGAAGACTACCCCACTAGGTAAAGGATTAACCCTCTCACCAGCATTCTTTCTATGGATAACCGTGACAATAGCGTTAATATGGTATGAAGCAGCAGTAGTACCACCACTAATTGCTGCAGGAGGCATGAAGGCTGTGACAGGTATTGCTGTAGGTATAATAACGGCAATCGGATTAATATTAAACCTAATGTTACTAGCAGACTTCATAATGGCATATAGAAGACCAGCTACTTCAAGTCAATAAAGATTATAAAGTAAAATTAAGGCTATTTTTGACTTCTTTTACTGCTTTTAGACATACAAAGCCTTTTCCCGAAATATTCCTCTGAGGTTCTTCCCATGCAGGCTCTTCAGTAGGCTTAAAACTTAATATGCCTATAGATTCAACGATCTTAAATCCTTGACCTTCTACGTACTTTATGAGTTCCTCTACTGTGAGAAAACGTGCATTAGAATAGAATGGATGGCCTTCTAGTGCTTTCTTAACGTAATATTTACCCCATGGGCTTTCCTTAGGAACTATACACGCAATTACCTCTCCACAGGAGTCAAGTACACGATACGCTTCTTTCAAGACTTTAACTACATCATCTACGAAGCATAGAGTTACTATAAAGACTACTGTTTTAAATGAACTATTTCGGAAAGGTAAGTATTCGCCAACTCCTTGAACTACTTCTATTCCACGCCTCCTAGCTACTCTTAACATATTTATACTAGGATCAATACCATACTCGAAACCTAGTCTTGAAGCAAAGAATCCAGTACCTACACCAACTTCAAGAATAGGTTTGTACTTAACGAGTCGTTTAACAACGGACAATTCTAGTTCAGCTATTGCCCTATTACGTTGATACCATTCATCATATCTATGCCAAAACCTATCAAATACCTCTGCTCTAGACAATTACCTCCCTCAGACACGAAAATTATCGTTAAGAGATAATAGCAATTACTACCTTTAAGCGATTTGCTTTACATCCTCACATTCTTGGCTACATAAGCTATTCTTTGAACTAATGTGATTACTGATAGTATTATTAAGACGTAGAATGCTATCATTGAAGCTAGTTTATTTATAATATAGGTTAAGGTTATGAGGGCTAGGAATATTACTCTTTCACTTCTCTCTATAATTCCCACACCCTCCATTTTTAATCCAAGTCCCTCAGCTCTAGCTCTAACATAACTTATCATTAACGATGTTACAAGTAATGTTATGACTAATACTATGTTGAATCCCAAGAATATTAGTGTAGTAATGTATAGTGAGTCCTCTATTCTATCAATTGTTGAGTCCATGAACGCTCCAAGCTTACTTACCTTCCCGGTAATTCTCGCTACTTCTCCATCAATTGCATCAAAGAATGCTGAAAGAAATATTAATAATGGTATGAGCCATAGCGGTAGCTCTAAATAGGCGATTATTGGTACGGGTATTGCTACTACTAGTCCTAGAAGCGTTATAGTGTTAGGCGTAAAACCGCATGAAACGAAGAACTTTGCTATAGGTGTAGTTAAGCACTTTACATTGCTTCGTAGTTTTGTTAGCAATACTCTTCTTCCTCACAACAAATACGTTTCATTACCAAGGCGTCTTTTTCCAATATTGGGCTTTCAGATATTATTACTCCTTCAATACCTACTTGCTTTAACCCCTTACAAACTATTTTGAATTCTGGCCCAAATCCAACATCACTTAATACGTGGTGTTCTTTTTCTCCGCTCGAACCATATGATATTCTTGAGAAGTGCATGTGAAGAGGCTTTAATACTTCGGTTCCTAGTTCTTTTTCAATTTTATCTATAACAGATACTACGTGGTCAACTACGGTAATAAACATGCCTAAGCTTCTAGCATATATGTGTGCCCAATCAATTACTGGTCTACATTTCCCAACATTCTTGCATATCTCTATTACTTCATCTACCGACCCCACCTGGCTTTTCTTACCAGTAGTTTCTGGCCCTAACCATACGTTCTTTATTCCTAGTTGATTTCTTATGATGTCGTTTACTTCGTTTAATGCTTTGATTACCATTTTTACTGCTTCGCTTTGAGATACCCCCTTATAGTAGCCTGGATGAAATACTACGACGTAGGCGTTCATCCAGTTAGCTGCTTTAACCGCTTCAACAATCCACCTCTTACTCTTTTCAACAGTTTCCTTAACCTTAGATGAGAGGTTAATGTAGTATGGTGCGTGAAGGGACATAACTACATCGTTTTTCTTTGCCTCTTCACCGAGTTTTAATGCCTTAGCTTCACTAATTTTAACTCCACGTACAGCTTCATATTCGAAAGCATCTAGTCCAATAGATTTCAGGAATTCGGGGACTCCAGTTATGTCAGCTTTCTTATAGTCTATAGGCTTGCCTGCAGGTCCAAATCTAAGCCTTTTCAACATGTACACCCATTAAGTATCCTTGTAGCCAAATATAATGGTAGCATTTATTACCTTTAAAACATTAATCCTAAGATCACTGTTATCCTAATAAATTCCCGATTATAACATAGTACTTGGGATAGGTGCTAATACATGGCAGTAATCACCATCCCCAACATCATAGTTGAGCGTATTAAACGAGAAGCAGAAAGACGAGGTGTTTCTCTCGAGGAGTATATAATTGAAATTCTCTCACAAGGCCTTGACCCTACTGATAGAGCAAGAGAGTACATAGAATCTGCTAAGGAGTTATTAAAGGAGGCTAAAGAGGAATTCGCTAAGGGTAATATTCGTCAATCAGCTGAAAAAATTTGGGGAGCAACAGCATTAAGTATTAAGGCTTATGCATATTGGAGGGATAATAAGAGGCTTAGTAATCATAAAGAGCTATGGGAGTACAAGGATAAAGTAGCTAAGGAACTAGGCGAATGGGTTAGAGCTGCATTTCAACGTGCAAGTTCCTTACATGTATGTTTCTATGAAGGATGGTGTACTAAACAAGATATTGAAGATATATATGATGTAGTGAAAAAGCTTGTTAAATCAATAGCGGAGAAAATTTTGAGATGAGGTTAAAATTAAGACAGTATTATTTTATTAACATTAGAGAAACTTAATATGGGGTTTAGCGTAGTAGTTAATTAGCGATGAGGAGGAACTCGGGATCGGATTCCTAGTGAAGAAAGGACTCGCGTACCGAGCTAAGAAGAACGTCAAGGCTTTATGTGCTTGGATTTAAGTACGTTATTTAAGGTATTTGCTAGTTTTCTTAGCTCTTCAACTCCCTTTCTTGATATCATGTATATGTATCCAGGTCTTGGAAAGAATACTGCTTGTTTTACTACTAGTCCATTGTTTTCCAACCATGTTAGTTTAGTTGATAGTTGTTGATATGTTAAACTTGTTGCTTTTACTATATCTGATTTACGTGCTGGTCCAGGAAGTAAGAGGTATATTAGTATCTTTAGCTCTGGCGTTTCAAGTGACATTAACTTGCTACTTCAATACTTTTCGTAAGAGCTCATTAGCATAGTGTTTTAGTATAAGGATATGTACTGCAAATATCATTATTACTGATGTACATGCAGCTATAGCTTTATACATTAGGGGGTTTATCAAGCAACATTATGATTATTGATACAACCGCTAAGAGCCCTATTGTTAATAGACATGCATTAATATATTTTCTTGCAACGTCCTCGCCCTTAAACATGATCTTAACGGAAACGGCATTAGCTACCATTATTGATATCAATATGTAAATCCAAGTATATACTATGTAATTGCTCCCAAAGAGAATTGAAGTTAGCATAGAAATTATGAAAGCTGATATCCATCCCATCTTCAATACTCTATTAACCTTCCTAATACGGTCTTTTCGAACCTCTATGGTTCGAGCATAAATTAACCTTGGTAGTAGGGAGATTCCTCCTGAGAGAACTAGTGCTATTGCAAATAAGAGCGAAACGTATAGTGCCGTAATCGGATCTTTAAGGGGGATGATGGGTTTAACCTCAATACTGGTACCTGTTGTTAGTATTTGTAAGGTGAATAATGAGAACCAAGTCCATGCTATTGCTGATATGAGGTCAGCTTCAGCTAGATCCTTTAAGGCTAAGTAGGAAATCCATTCACTAAACCTCCTGCTAAGCTTATCTATTAGCTCGTAATAGGTCATGGAGTTCACCTCAGGGTAAGTACTTGTAGGCTTAGAGCTAAATACTGGATTCTTACTTATGGCTATCATAGAGTTAATTAAAGCTTATAAGAGAGGTTTAATGGGAGGAAGGATATTAACCTTATTAACCCTTACTCTTAACTTCACTTATCCATGGTGGTAAGGTTATGTCTAGGAAATTGAGAATGATTAGAAGGCTTGAAAGACATCTTAGGAGGCATCCAAATGATAAGATGGCTAAAGCTATCTTAGAAGCACTTCGTAGTGGTCAATATGAGTGGAGAGGTAAGAGCCTTAGAGTAAAGGTACCCATACCTGGATTAACGCCAGCACCTACAGAGACAACTACTATAGAGGAAGGTAAGCCTGAAGAAACTAATGAAGGTACATAAGCAAAAATAAAGTCGTATATTACATAGATTCATCTTTAAAATTTTCCTTACTAGAAGGAAAATTTTTATATAAGAATTTCCTCGTAGTAAGCCCGAGAGTTATGCTTAATAGAAGATTAATCGAGGATTACATAATTGAATATGAAGAATTTAAACCGAGAATAATTTCGAGAGAACTAAAAGTGCCATTAGAAACAGACTTCATTATATCGATTATAGGTCCAAGAAGAGCTGGAAAGACGTATTACCTACTTCAACTAAGGCGGAGAAGCAACGGACTATACCTTAATTTTGAAGATTCTAGACTTCTAGGTATAAGTCGTCGAGAGCTTAGGGATATTATAAGGATATATATCGACGTTACAGGCAAGACCCCTAGATACTTATATTTAGATGAAGTACAAAAACTTAAGGGTTGGGAAATAATTGTAAGGGAAATACATGACCTTAAAAAATATAGGATTATTATTACTGGATCTTCATCAAAGCTCTTATCAAGAGAAATAGCAACACAACTACGTGGAAGAACACTTTCATATATACTACTTCCATTTTCGTTTCGAGAGTATCTTAGAGCTAAGGGAATACATATTAAGGACTATATGAGTTTAGATGAAGAAGCAAAGCTTAGGAACAACCTAAGAGAATACCTTGAATATGGAGGATTCCCCGAAGTAGTACTATGTAATGAAAAGCTAAGGATACTCAAGGAATACTCCGACTTAATACTCTTTAGGGACTTTATAGAAAGACACAACATAAGAAACATTGACCTAGCAAGATTCTTACACACATATCTCATTCAAAACCCTGCTAGAGAAATAACCGTAAAATCAATATATAATAAGCTGAAATCCATGAATGTAAAAGTTTCAAAAGATACTATATATCGGTATATGCAAAATATACAGGATACGGTATTCTTCTTCCTAGTGAAAAAATATTCAGAAAAGATGCACTTGAAAGAATCATGGCCAAAGAAAGTCTATATAGCAGATGTAGGGCTCATAAAAGTCCATGGAGCTATTAAGGATCTAGGTAAGATAATGGAAAATACCGTATTTTTAGAATTACTACGAAAAATCAATGAGAATCCATTACTAGAGATTTATTATTGGAAAAATCCAGTAACGAAAAGAGAAGTAGACTTCGTGGTGAAGGAAGGAAGCAATATAAAACAATTAATACAAGTAACCTATGAGCTAAGATACGATGACAGAGAACATTATAATAGAGAGGTAAAAAGCCTTCTCGAAGCTTCAAGGAAGTTAAAATGTAATGACTTATTAATTATAACTTGGGATCAAGAGGAAGAAATAAAGGAGAATAGTAAAAGAATAATATTACTTCCCCTATGGAAATGGCTCCTACAACCTAACCTAAAGTTAAAACGATAATTAACTTAATGTTTATTGTGATGAAAGTTTATTTACTCTGTAGTACATGTTGTGTTGAGGCTGAACTCTATGGCGAATGTAAAGAAATTAATATTGGTTACAGCAAAGTTCCATCCACTACATAAGCCATTCACTAGGATAAGTGATGCACTTGCGGAGAGACTTAAGGTAGAAAAGGAGGTAAAATACGAGGATTACCTATTCCTTACACAGTATGGAGAGAAGGATGAATTTGGTATGGCTGGTACACCTCAACTACTCGTAGAGCTTGATGATGGAAGAATACTACCAGTATTAACACAGAGAAACCTACCATTAACACCAACACTAAAACCAGACATCGACAAGGCAATAGAGCAAGTACTATCAACTATCGAAAAATTATAGAGGAGATTAAGAATAGTGGAGATGATTTTTCTTAGGATTTATAGTTTTTATAATCCCTAATCTCTCCTCATGTATGTAGGGGTAGGGGTTTGATATACTATTCCCACGTACCATACGTACCAACACCTGAACCCGTTGTTAGAAAAATGCTTGAGCTAGCTGAAGCAGGTCCAAGCGATATAGTATATGATTTAGGTGCTGGCGATGGTAGGATCGTAATTATTGCAGCAAAGGATTTTCACGTTAAGAAAGCTGTAGGCATTGAGATTAGACCAGATCTTGTACGCGAAGCAAAGAGGAAAGTTCAGGAACTTAATCTTAGTGATAGAGTTGAAATTAGACAGGATAATATGTTTGAAGCAGATATTAGCGAGGCAACAATAGTAACCCTATTCCTACTAACAAGCGTTAACGAGAGACTTAAGCCTAAACTTGAAACAGAACTTAGACCTGGAACGAAGGTTGTATCACATGAATTTCAGATACCCGGATGGAAACCCAAAGTAATAGCAGTAGTACATGATGGTAAGGTATCACACACAATATACCTATACGTTATAGGAGATCACAAGTAACTTAATACCTCATGAACCTCTCTACTTTTATCCATAAGCATGCCCCCTTCTAGGTAAACGTTGTAAATGCCTTAGACTCTATAACTTTCTTTAATACTATTGCCTAATCAATTATCCTATATAGGGAAAACTTATATCTTACATACCTTCATACCTTAAACTATTAGATATCGTATGATGTTAGGAGACAAGGAGCAGAGGGTATTTTGTTGTTTAGAGGGAAGGTTTATGTAAGTTGATTAGGTCCTCTAAGTGTTATTAGGCATGCTGATGCCATACGCTTACCATACGCTTATCTAATCCTATTCTCCTATGTATCTTCATTGCATATTTACTTGTCCTAGAAGGGCCCATGAGATAAACCTTAAACCCATACTTTAATGCCATGACTATTGCATGCTGTAGTAGCCACTGGGCTTGGAGCATTTTTTTCTTATTCAATTCCTTTAATCCCTATTAGCAAACCATCTTAGTTACAGTCTCTTGCCACTAATTCCTCTGAACGCGATATTATGCTACGTGTCTTTGGCGAGGTTAATAGCCTTAGGACGCGTATGTAGGTTTTGAGTTCATCTTTATTGACGGGGTTCAGTGCATGACATAAAAGTGCGCCGAAGAGGAAGCGGACAAGGCTGCGTGTTACTGGTGTACTCCTGTCATAGCTTTTCTCGGCTATTTTTGAGAGTGTTTCCCTGCATAGGCTGTGAAGTTCTTTACCTATGCTTTCATCTTCTATCGATAAAGAGAGTGTGTGCACTAGCAGTTTTCTCATTTTATTGTCGCTATATTTGATCATAAATCTCTCTATTATACATTTTAGGAGTTCTTCCTCTTTATAGCCTAGCTCTAGGCAGTTTTCTGCAACATCTCTTGGTAATGCCCTCTCGGCGACTTTCCTAACCAGCCCCTTCTTCCCGCCAAAATACCATATCACTAGGGGTTTTGAAACACCTGCTCTTTCCGCTATCTCTCTCAGGCTTGCCGAGTCATAGCCCTTCTCCGCGATAACCTCCATTGCAACCTTTAGTATTTTATCCTTTGTGGCCTCTGGGCTCACGATTTACCCCGTGTACATCCGTCTTTGACCGCTAGGTTAATATTGGTTTTTGCCCTAAACTTACTGGACATTTTCCGGGTGGTCAATGTGGGGTTTCATGAGAGAGTAGAGGGTTTAGCTAAGCACTTGAAAAGCAACCTGCTCTTCTACACGATTGCGGCAATAGTTATCGGGTTCCTTGTAGGAGTAGCTAATAAGCAGTGGTTTGCCGGCAATAAGAACACTGTTAAGGAGGCCATTTTAATCCTTGCAATAGCAACCATTTACCCGTCAATGGTTCAACTGCGTATGGAGAAGATGAGAGGGACTTTCACGAAGGGTAAGGAGGTAGCACTAGGACTTGCAATAGTCTTCGTGGTATCACCCCTACTAGCCATAAGTTTTTCAAAAATGTTCAGTGATATACAGGTAGCAATGGGCTTCGTCACCTCAAACATAGTACCTGCGAGTAGCGCTTCAATAGGCTATGTGCTAGTAGCTGAGGGCGACATAGAGCTTGCAACTATACTAGCTATCCTCAGCCTCATTGGAGCTCTTGCAGCAATACCAGGCTATCTGAGGCTCTATGCCTCCATGATATCAGTATCAATACCCATTTCAAAAATAATGAATATAGTAGTATACACCCTTGTTTTACCGTTGATTGCCGGCCAAGCCACAAGATGCCTTGTCATTAAGTGGGCCGCATCCCAGCCCGGGATTAGAAGAGGAGTTATCGAACTCCGGCTGAAGCATCTCATGCAGACCCTAACTATGCTAAGTATGTTAACGCTTGTGGCGCTACTTGTAGCCTCGAAGGCAGGTCTACTGGAGAAGAATCCTCTCATAGCGGTCAAGGTGGTTGGCCTACAAGCGTTGATGTTAGCGCTGTTACTCGGACTTGTCGAGGTGGTTGATAGGGCTATGAAGGTAAGCTATAGGGCCCACTCGGCTGTAGCTTTCATATCGGCTACCAAAAACCAAAGTATAGCGGCGGCAATAGCGGTAATGGCTTTGGGGCCCAGAGCAGCCATAGTCCCAGCACTAGTGCCGGTGATTCAAGCACCGGTTGCGATAGCTTATCTGCACCGGCTAATCAGGAGATGTCAACGAGGAGATAAAGAAACCAGTATTGAGGGTTTAAAGGGTAAGACTGGAGATTTTCGAAAAGAAGGGGTAAGATTATTGTCTGTTCAAAGATCCCTATGTATCTTGAAGTCTTAAAATGGTATACTGGCAACGTAGACTATATCATCGAGAAGCTTAAGAGATAGCCCGCCGACACAAACCAGGAGATATTCAACGACTACTCACAAATGGCTAAGAGGCTAAGATTCCTAGATACCCTAGAAGTGAGCCTAGGAGTTGGTGGCTTGACCTCGTAGATAACAAGTATATTCGTGTTCTTGAGTGACAGGGCGATGCTTAGAGGTGTAGGGTGAAGTAGGCTAAAGAAGACTTATAAAGACTGCTGTACAGCCGATGGCAAGGTTTATATAAATGGTGGGCCCGCCGGGATTTGAACCAGGGATCTCCGGCTCCGAAGGCCGGCCCTTATAAACGAATGTCCTAAGAGCTGATATTAATCTGGGACAGATCCGATAAAAATTCATACCCATTACCTAGTATAAGGGACAATAGCTCTAGAAGCAATAGTAAGATGCGACTTTACATGGTTTAGAAGATCGGGTAGGGGGTTGGTTTTAAGCTTAAACTGTAGTTTGATTAATCTTTGATAGTAAGGCGTTATAATCGTTTATGTCATGGATGTAATATGCTTCTATTCCATACCTTCTTGCATTATTAACCATTACTCTATCAGCACTCACCAGTATAGCGGATATAATACTGGCTGTAGCTATGTAGAATGCATCTATAGCTCTACAAGCAGTTGATAATGCAATATCTAAGAGCAAATCGTACTCGATTTCGTCAATTACGATGACCTTATCCATTATCTCATTGTATAGTTTTTCGGCTATAGTTCTAGGTTTTCTCCTAACCAGTTGCGAAGCAAGCTCTATGCCAAATACTTGGGGCTCAAAAATGCTAAAGCTTTTTTCATCAATGAGCTTAAATAAGCTACGTGCTCTATTACTACGGCTCTCATCGTAAATGAAGAGTCTGTCGATGAAAACCGAGATATCAACCACTAAACTCATTGGCCTAAGCTACCTCCTTTCCTTAAGAAACTCCTCTAAAACATCCTCTTCTACTTTCTCAGAATACTTGTCAAGCACTTCGCTAATACCCTTAGACACACTAATCCTCTTAGACCCAAATAGCTTCTTTACAGCATCCTTGGATAGACGAAGTCTCACAACACCGCTAGGCATAGGTCTCTACCATATAATATTATAGCTTATAAAGTCTCTTAACTTTTCTCAACACTATAGATATATCTATTCAGACAAAACAAAGCCTACAAGAAATAAACACTAAGAATTTTAAAAATAACCATACTCTGTGTCGCTGAAACCACTACTGTAACGATCATAAAATCATAATGGTAGACCTGCCGGGATTTGAACCAGGGATCTCCGGCTCCCATTAAACAATATTGAGCTAGGACAGACCTGATAAGAATTCATACCCATTACCTAGTATATGGGACAATTGGTTTTACAGCTATAACGAAATTTCTCAACTTAAGTAATGGAGTAGTTGTGGTTAATGGCTTCATTAGAGCATAACGCCTTGTAGAGGATGGGGTATAGGCTAGGGCTCGTGTCAGGCATATTATCATAGGGGTTCATGATAGCCTTAGGTTGTTTAGATGAGTTTGAGAGGGATTAAGGATAGGATTTGCTCAAATAAGACTTCTTAGATTCTCTGCTGGAGAAAGAAGGCATTACTGCACTATAGTAAAAAGAAGAACTTAAAGAAGGTCTTAAGGTCATGTGGTTGCTAGAAAGTTTTGTCCAGATTAAATGGTGATAATGATTATTAGAGCAGCTATAGTAAATAGTATATAGGGTATTTGTGATGAGTGAAGTGCTTGAGAGAATAGTGATTGACCCTAAAGTTATGGTCGGGAAGCCTGTGATTAAGGGCACTAGAATTACTGTTGACATGATATTGGAGCTTCTAGCTGCTGGTGCAAAGCCCGAAGAGATAGCAGAGGACTACAACATAAGCCTCGAAGATATTAGGGCAGCACTGCTCTATGCAGCCAAGGTTCTCGGAAGAGAGGAGGTAATAGTTGAAGCAAAAGCTTAAGCTCCTCCTTGACGAGAACATCGGATTAAAAGTATACCACGAACTAAGGAAACAAGGGTATCACGTACAATCCATACTAGTGGAATGCAGAGGAGCTTCTGATGAAGAAGTTGTTGAAACCGCTATTAGACGCGATAAGCTGATAGCGACTATGGATAAAGATTTTGGATACCTAGCTCAAGCATATAATCCGCCTGGAATAATTATCCTAAGGTTGAGAGACCCACGAATACCTAATAGGATTAAAGCTATACTAAGAGCATTAAGTCTCGGAGAGCAACTGTATGGTTATATTACAATAGTAACTGAGACACGGATAAGGAAACGACCAATAACACCATAGAGGCTACATCTAACTATACCCTTCAAGTAACTTAAACAGTTACAACACTTAAGATATTCAGTCTAAGAAGCAGAATCCCAAGAAATAAGCGCGTGTATTTCATGAATACTAGATAGGGTCTAGAAGCGTGGGGAAGCGGGTTACAACTTTAGTATCTTCTTGGCATTCTCCGATAATATCAACTCCTTCTCCTCACTACTCAGCCCTGGTAAGTCTCTAATTATTTCTATCTGCCTCTTCGCCGATAGACTATCTGGAGTCAATCCTATAATGTGGTCACTGCCGAATACGAATTTGTCTGCTCCAAGATGCTTAATATAAATCGATAGCCTCTGAGCCCCTATCTCCTCAGCTACCGTGACTATACTGTAAGATGTATCAAGGAATACATTAGGGTGACCTGCCGCTATAGCCATGAATTCTCGGAATCCAAAGAGGCCGCCCATGTATGCATAAATAATCGTGGTCTTAGGTACTAGTACTGGTAGTAGGTCATAGTCTTCGGTCTTATCAGGTGCAGGTAGAACGTGCTCCTTGGATGCCTTAAAGTATTATGTTGATAAATCACCTTTCATTGCGTGAATGATCACTGGAATACCCAGCTCGCCAGCAGCGTTAATCACCTTAACGACATGTGGGTGGAGAATGTAGAAACCCTGCATTCCTGGGTGAAGCTTTAACCCCCTTAATCCCAGGTCCTCAATAGCTCTTTTCAGCTCCTTTACGGCAACATCTGCTGGATTAGGGACAACTGAAGCAAACCCTATTAGCCTCTTAGGTTCATACGCCACAACTCTATAGACGTATTCGTTAGGAACGTATGGTGCAATAGGAAGAAGAACTCCAACATCTATACCTGAATTATCCATGAACGAGATGAGTCTCTCTGCAGCAACTTTAGGATAAATATCTTTTCTAACCCATTCTTCCGGAATATGCAGGTGAAAGTCAATAACCACCCTAATCCCCAATTATTACTCCATACCTCTTTACCTTATTAAAAACTAAATTATTCTATTAAACGGCAGAATTAAGCCATAATTTTATCTTAAAATATGTGGCGGGCCCGCCGGGATTTGAACCAAGGACCTCCAGCTCCGAAGGCCGGCACTTATAAACGAATGTCCCACTTTCCCATCAACTTCTGGGACATTTAGGTTAGGTATAGTTTTCATACCTATTATCTAGTATATGAGATAATGGATTTATTGCATAATTTTACTTTATATTATGTTAGATATTCGACTCCTCCATATTCTTGAACTCGTTATCTCTACACATTCTGCTTGCCCGAATCTACACCTACTTAAGGAGACATCATTCTAGCACTTAGCTCTCTAGGCAATTATGCTATAGGTTCCTGGAGTCGGGAGATCCTTTAGGAGATGTAGATTGACTTTACTCTCTGTAAGCCTTGTCTTCAGTGGCTGGTGTTCATATTATTTTGCTTCATAGAATATGTTATCCTTAGCTTGACAATTTATACTATAAACCCTATGACACGTTATTCTAGCCTTACTTATGGTAGTAACACTGCTAGCTAAAACATTGTTCCCGACGACAATGTTTTCTAAGCTACTTGTAGACGCTTTCTCTATAGTGAATATGGTAGATGTAGATTGTTTTAGACTCAAAGTTTATCCTAAATATAACCCTTATATCGCCGGCTCGAAGACGGAGAAAGCCTTCCCACTCTCCCTTAAGCCTGCGGATATCGAGCCTTCGGTAGGGCAGAACGCCACGCTCTAGTGAGTCTACGAGCTCCCTTAGCTTTTCCTCAACACTTCTCCTCCTATCCTCAGGGAGACTTTCCAGGAAGCGATTAGCCCTACGGTGTATTCTTATTTGCCACTCCAATCCATGAACTCCTCCTCTCGGTAATCACTAGGCTTACCTGCAATCCTCTCTATCTCACGTTGCTCTTCCTCGCCCACAACTGGTACTAGCTCGAGAAAAGCCTCGAGAAGAGCCCTTCTAACCTCCTCCCTCACAATCTTACGTAACTCCTCAACTGTAATTGCCAAGCCCAATACACCCTCTGCACTATATGTTCTTACAGTATTTTAGCTCTTACCATAAAACCTCCAAAACAAAACTAAACCATGCTGGACCAGAGACTGGACAGAGGGTCCATAGTATCCTGTTTCTATGATTACAAAACATCCTCCCTTAAATAGCTTTTCCAAGCTTATCGAAGAACTCCAATGCTATATATAAATACTTATCATCACAGGCTACATATATGCTTTTAATAGCATTCCCAGGAATAGGGCTTTTATCCCTATGATCACTTCTCATCATGTTAATTATATGTGCAGAATTAGCAAGCCAATCACTGATATCGCCATCGATCATTATTCTTCCCATAAAGATCTCGTAGAGATCACCTATACCATCTTGATCGGTGTCGGAAGAATATGGATCAGTTCCATAAATCATCTCAACCCAATCCGGCACCAGGTCATGGTCGCTATCCTGATCCTTTATTTTATATATTTTATTCAAGAGTCTGTCTATAATGGATTCGGCACTACTATAATTACCCATCTTTAGATGCAAGTATGCTGTCTGAAGCTCGTTATAGAGGTTAGACGCATTTATGGTTTTTGATAATGTATTAATCATCTTCTTAGCAGCGATTAACTTGCTTAATATCCTTGGATAAGTACCATTAAGGAATGCCTCAACCTCAGCTACCGATAGATTTAGGCGTGCATAAGTGGTATAAAACTCAAAGAAGTCAGTAGACTTGTTACCCGTAAGACTATTAAGAATTCTAATTAGCTTGGATCTCATAAGAGAATTTGTTTGGTTAAGTCTTCGAAGAAGATCACTAATTATGCTTTGATAAAGTCCCTGGTTGAATGGATATAGTGCAAACTCTGGATCTGCTTTCCAAGCCACATAT